>ULNY01006094.1_pt1 | contig 121322 bp, 107 predicted proteins | sample 1952071 | NCBI WGS metagenome assembly ULNY01 (sample SAMEA4835589, study PRJEB28245) | human gut metagenome | biome: gut microbiome; material: fecal sample | place: Denmark | collected 2008 | reverse complement strand
AGAGCGTCGTGCTATGGCTTATGCTATGGAACAAGAAATGCGTGCAAAAACGCAAGAAATGAAGGCTATGGTTTTGGCTGCGGAAGCAGAAGTTCCAAAAGCAATGGCAAATGCAATTAAGAACGGCCAAATGGGAGTTATGGATTATTACAAACTCCAAAACTTAAATTCTGATACAGCAATGAGAAATTCAATAGCAGGAATTGACAATAAAAAGAAGAATGGCTAATAAAGTTTTAAATTTGGCGGAAGATATATTCTTTCGCCATAAATTTTTAAGGAGGCAAAAATGTGGTGGATAGCGTTTATAGTTTTAGCAGCAGTTATAGGCATTGTGTATTTATTTTTGCCTTTAATTAAAAAGGGCTTGGCTAATGCTAAAACTAAAAAAACAAAAGATAAAACTGAGAAAAAAGCTATAAAAGAAAGCATAAGGCAAGATAAGAAAAATCAAAAAGAACAAAAGAAATTAGAAAAACAACAAGCAAAGCAAGAATCTGAGGCTAAACCTGAAAAACCTGTCAAAGAAGACCCAGACTTGAAAATAGACAACAATAATTTGGATATTGACGGCTTTTTCAACACAGATTTCAACGCCGCAAAAGAAAAAGATTCCAATAAAGATGACATTTTAAATAAAGAGTATGATGACATTTTTGACAGCTTGTTTTCTAATGATAGACCTTCGTCTAAATCTTACGAGAATGATAACGATGGAACATATGATCCTGTTAAAGAAAGTGAAATTAGAGATTATTTAAACGATGAAAGTGCCTTAAAAAGTGATAAAGATATTGGTAAAATGATTGCCGATTTACCACCTGAAATAAAAGCATTGTTATTATCGGACGCATTGGATAAAAAAGACTATTAATTTAAAGGAAAAATATGTTTAAAATAACAAAAAATTGGTATGAATTGTTAAAGCCAGAACTTACATCGCAACAATTTAAAAATTTGCAGGATTTTTTAACAGAAGAATACAACACAAAAAAAATCTATCCAACACCAGAAAATGTTTTTAACGCATTAAATTTGGTTAAATATAACGATGTTAAAGTTGTGATTATTGGGCAAGATCCATATCATCAACCAGGACAAGCGCATGGGTTATCATTTTCAGTTCAAAACGGCATAAAATTGCCACCTTCACTTGTGAATATCTATAAAGAAATTGAAGACGAAACGGGTAAAAAGTCCTGCACAAATGGCGATTTGACCGCTTGGGCTAAGCAAGGCGTGTTGCTTTTGAATAGCGTGCTTACGGTTAGAGATAGTCAGCCAAATTCGCATAAAAATATGGGTTGGGAGCAAATAACATCAAGGGTTGTTGAACTTCTGTCGAAACGCGAAAAACCCGTTGTGTTCTTGCTTTGGGGCGCAAACGCGATTGCTATCGGCAAGAATATAGACAGGAGCAAGCATTTGGTTTTAACTTGTGCTCATCCAAGTCCATTATCCGCTTATAACGGCTTTTTTGGTTGTAATCACTTTGTAAAAGCAAACGAATTTCTTATAAAAAATAATGAAACACCTATTGAATGGTAAATAAAAGGGGAAATTATGACATTTGCAATTATTGCCGCAGTTTTGATTGTTTTAATAATTTTATTCTTCGTGGTAAAATTTATTATGAAACATAAACCTGCAAAGAAAAAAGAAGATAAACCAGCAAAAGATAAAAGTATAAAAAAGCCAAAGTTCAAGATTTGGCGTAAAAAGAAAAAAGATACAGAAAATAACAATGCAGCAGAAATTAAAGGCTCGTATGTTGATGTTGTTGATAAATTCTTGTTTAGAAAAGAGTTAAAAGTTCTTGTTTTGGTTTCAAGAGTGCTTCCAAAAGGTTATGTTGCATTCCCAAAAGTAGGAATTGACACAATTTTAGAGCCGGTTGGCCGCAAAGATTTGTTTAATAAAATTGCGGATAAATATCTTGATATTGTTATTTTTGACGAATACACTATGAAGCCAAAAGTTGCGATTGATATTTTTGATGGAAGTATTGGCGATGAACAACTTGATGTGAACAGTCCAGATGTTATAAAAGCACTGCAAATCGCGGAATTGCCATTGATTAGTATAAAGGTCAAAACTGATTATACACAAGATGAAATAAAAAATCCTATTTTTGAAGCGTTAGGATTGACAATAAACAACGAAGATGAAAAGAAAAATGTTGAAGATTACGGAGAGTTTTAATGAGAATTGGAATTGATGTTGACGGAACATTAACAAACTTGGTGGATAGAGTTATTGCTTATGGGCAAGAGTATGAACTTGAAAACAACTTGCCATTTGGACTTTCAAATCCACAAACAGATTATTATTCACTTGCTTTTGATTGGGGGAGCAAGATTGGTAACAAATTTTGGAGAGATAGTTTTAACAAGATAAATAGCACAGAGCCAAGAGCACTTGCAAAAAAATATCTTGATATTTTGCATGAAAAAGGTCACGAAATTTATATTGTTACAGCAAGGAATTATGATGAATTTGAAGACCCAGTTAAATACACAACTAAATGGCTTAAAAAGCATAAAATTCCTTTTGATAAGGTCATTGCAAATGCTGATGATAAAGGTAAAGTGTGCTTAGAGAATAATATTGAAGTCTTTTTGGACGACAATGCTCGTAATTGTGACAGCACAAGCGCAGCGGGTGTTAAAACATTTATGATGTATAACTATTTGTCTGAAAATTATCATAATCCACTTGTTAAAAAGGTTTATAGTTTCGTTGAATTTTATCGCGAAATAGTGAAATTAAGCGAAGAAGAAAGCGAGTTCAAAACTTATGTTATCAACATTAGCAAAAAGCCTTATAAAAAGATAAAAATGGGTCAAAAAACTGTTGATTTAAGACTTAATGACTTGCGTAGAAATAATATCAAAAAAGGCGACACAATAGTTTTTAGGCTTGATAACAAACCTAGAAAACAAATTGTTGTGACTGTCTTAAACAGCAAGAAATTTTATAGTTTTAAAGATTTAATTTCATATTATGGTAAAGATAAATGTGGTTTTGAGAAAAAAACTATTGACCAGGCCAATGCCATAATGAAAAGATTTTACACCGATAAAGAAATAAAAGAATTAGGTGTGATTGGCTTTGAATTTGTAGTCAAGAAATAATGAATAAATATGCAAAATATAAATAAAAATACGCTACTAAATTTGGCGTATTTTTTCTTATTAACACTTTTTTTTAAAAATAAATATATTGCTATATGGGCAATTTCACAAAAAAAATTATTCTAAAAAATAAGTTATTAAACAATGTTAGAATTATAAAATCAAGGCTAAACAGCAGCTGTAAACTCTGTGCCATGGTCAAAGCAAACGCTTATGGACATGGGCTAAAAGAAATAGTGGAAATATTAAAAAACGATGTTGACTTTTTTGGCGTTGCAAACTTAAACGAAGCACTAAAAGTTAAGCAAATTACAAATTCTTCAAATATATTGATTGTTGGCAGAACATCAAATCTTTTAGAAACAATACAAAATGATATTTCGTTTGCAATCATATCAAAGGAGCAGTTTGAAGAGTTATTAGATTTTTTGCATAATTATGCAAAAACTTATGAGGTTGATTTATCTTCAAAAGTTAAAATTCACATAAAAATTAATTGCGGAATGAACAGGTTTGGTGTAAATAAATTAAGCGAGTTCAAGTATATTTACAAGCAAGCCATGAAAAACAATATTCAAGTGGAAGGTGTGTTTACGCATTTCCCTTGCGTTGAAAACAAATTGATTTACGAAAAGCAAAAAATGTTTTTCAATATGTTTTTGAAAGAAATTCCAAATAATCAAAATCCGATTGTTCACATCGGCGGCTCTGGTGTTATTTTAAAACGGAAAAATAAAAAGCAAATTTATAATTTGCCTAATATAGATATAAATTTTAATATGGTTAGAGTGGGTATTTTGTTGTATGGCTATGGCGATGATGGTTTGCTTAAAGGTTTAAAACCTGCTATGAAAATTGAAAGTAAGATTGTTAACATTATTGATGTTAAAAAGGGTGAATATGTTGGGTATGGCATGAATTTTAAGGCGAAAACTGATATGAAAATTGCTGTTGTTCCAGTTGGATATGCTGACGGCTTGCCACGAGCATTTAATGTTAATGGTTTTTTAAAAGTTGTTTGCGAAGAAGATGGCAAAAAAGCAAGCCATAATTGCAAAATAACTGGAAATATATGCATGGATTTGACTATGATTGATGTGACTGCTATAAACGCGAAAGTTGGTGACAGAGTTATTGTGCTTTCTGACGCAGATTCCATGGCGAGAAAATTAAAGACCATTTCTTATGAGATTTTAACCAATTTTAGTAAATTAAGAACATAAAAAAACAGGTTAGACACCTGTTTTTATTTTATATTTGATTAAAATTACATTCTATTTGCGATATATGAAACCAAGTGGAGCAAGTTTGTTGTGTAGCCGTATTCGTTGTCATACCAAGCAACAATTTTAACGAAAGTTGGGTTAAGCATAATTCCGGCGTTAGCATCAACAACGCAGGTGAGAGGCTCGCCTATAATGTCTGATGAAACAAGCATGTCATGTGTTACGCCCATGATTCCTTTCAATTCGTTTTGAGAGGCTCTTTCGCATTCTTTAATTATTTCTTCATAGGTTGTTGGAGTGTTTAAACTGCAAGTTAAGTCAACAACTGATGCGTCAAGTGTTGGAACGCGCATACTAAGTCCTGTTAATTTGCCGCTTAATGCAGGAATAACTTTGCCGACTGCTTTTGCAGCGCCAGTTGAAGATGGAATAATGTTATAAGATGCTGCACGACCACCGCGCCAATCTTTTTTTGATGGTCCGTCAACAGTTAATTGTGATGGTGTAACCGAATGGATTGTTGTCATCAAACCTTCTTTGATTCCAAATTTATCATTTAAAACTTTTGCAAGTGGGGCAAGGCAGTTTGTTGTGCAACTTGAAGCACAAACGACGTCCATTGAATTATCGTATTCGCCTTCATTTACGCCAACAATAAACATAGGACATTCTTTGCCGGCTGCTGTGATAACAACTTTTTTAGCACCGCTGGCGATATGTTTTCTTGCTTCTTCTGCTTTTGTGAATTTTCCAGACGCTTCAAGGACGATATCAACGCCAGTTTTTGCCCAATTTAAGTTTTCAATTTCTTTTTCGTTATAGAAATCAATTTCTTTGCCATTTACAACAAGTTTATTGCCGCAAGTTGTGATTTCACCGTTAAATTTGCTGTGAATTGTGTCGTATTTAAGCATATAAGCGGCATAATCGACATCAATAAATGGGTCATTTATAGCAACAACTTCCATGTTGTCCATGTCGCTGATTAAGCGCAAAGCGAGCCTTCCAATTCTTCCAAATCCGTTAATAGCAATTTTTGTATTTTTCATATTTACTCCTTAATTTTATTGTGTGTATTTTTGATATTTTTTATTAAAGTAAGTTCTCTGGGTTTAATGGCAACAATTCTGGAATTACGAAAACGCCATCTTTTCTAATTAAGACATCATCAAAGTAAATTTCTCCGCCACCATATTCTGGCATCATTGATAGAACCATATCCCAGTGAATTGCTGACACATTGCCGTTTGGTGCTTCATCTTCATAACAACTGCCAGGAGTAAAGTGGATTGAACCGCACATTTTTTCGTCAAATAATATATCGTTACATGCTTTTCTGATAAATGGGTTTACTCCAAGCGAAAACTCACCAAAAAATCTAGCATTTGCATCTGTGTCTAAAATTGAATTTAAAATTTCTGTATTATCAGATGTGGCTTTAACAATTTTACCAGCAACAACATCAAGGCAGACATTATTAAAACAAGTGCCGTTGTATGTGGTTGGTATGTTGTAATGAATTCTGCCGTTTACACTTGTTCTTATTGGGGCAGTGAATACTTCGCCGTCAGGGATATTCATTTCGCCAGCACATTTTATTGCTGGTATACCTTTGATTGAAAATGAGATATCTGTGTCAGGGGCGACAAGCCTAACTCTGTCTGTTCTTTGCATCAAGTCTACAAGAGCGTCCATTGCTTTACTCATTTTGGAATAGTCCAATGTGCAGACATTGTAATAAAAGTCTTCAAATTGCTCTGTGCTCATTTTTGCAGATTGAGCAAAAGCAGGCGTAGGGGAGATTAAGATGACCCATTTAGTGTTTTTAACACGCTCTTTATGCACTTGGTCAAAGGCTATATTCTGAATTTTGAGTTGTTCTTCGCCAATATCGCTGATTTCAAATTTGTTGTTTTCGCCTTTGATAGATATGAAACAATCCATTTGCTTCATGAATGCGAGTTCGTTATCAGATTTTATTTTTGCAGCTTCGTTTGTTAAACCTTTTAAAATTTCTTTATTTATTTCTGCGCTTGATTCATTCACAAAAGGCAAGCCACCGGCGTTGTAGACTTCTCTGATGAGCGCGGAAACGATTTTTTTATCGGCGTCACGAGTTTGAATTAAGACCTTTTCGCCAGGTTTGCACGCGATTGAATAATTTACAATGTTTTTCGCTAGTTTTACAATCCTATCTTCCATTCTTACCCCCAAAATAAATATTTATAATATATTATCAATAGTTTGTGTTAAAATTGCTTCATTTATGAAATTTAATTTTCCGTATTTTTTCAAGAATAATGCTTTAAGCCCGTAAAAAGCGATAAAACCAAAGATCAAAACTTCAACAAGAATATATGAAAGTTTTGCTAAAAATGGCAAATGAAAGTTAAATATCTCAAATAAAACATTGCCGACTATCATTCCTAAAAACACAACTGATGCAGCAGTGAGTGAAATGATATAATTTTTAGACAATTTAGATTGCGATTTTTGCTTTGGTTGCTCGATTGAAAGCACTTCATGTGCCTCGATGCCAGCCCAAGTGTTCATTTTTGTGAACATTGCTGACCTTTTTGGAGATTGTTTAACTATTGAAACGGCGAGTGGACTGAGATAAACAATATCCGCTTCGCAGTTATACATTTTAAAGCCAAATAAAAACTTAACAACAAATTTTTTAATCGCACTCCAACATTTTTTGAAAAAGTTTGTTTGCTTATTTTGTTTTGTAACAACAACATCTCTGCCTTTATTTGCTTCTTTGATAATGTTGTTAAAATCTTCAAAATTTATATTTGTATACGAGTTTTTAACAATGATAACATCGTTTAAATTTTCATTTTGAAACAAATATTCAATCATTTCGTTTTCGGTTGAATAACTATCAAAAATCATAATTTTATGAGAAATGTCAGGGAAAAGATTTTCAAGTTCTTCGCTGCCTGGTTGTAAGGCGTTGTCTAAGAAAATAATGTTATAGTCATATGTGGAAAGATTGACTTTTGATTTAAAGCCTTCCAAAACTTTTTTGTAATTTCTTTTTCCTGTGAAAACAAAAGTGGTTTTCATATTTTTCTCCGTTAATTTAATTTTTTAAGCCTTTTAGCATGCCTTCCTGCTTCGTATTGGCTGGTCAAAAATTCTTTAACAACTCTTATTGCTTTGCGTTTGTTCATAAACCTGCCTGGCAAAACAAGGACATTTGCGTTGTTATGTTGGCGGGACAATGCTGCAATAGTAGGGGACCAGCAAAGGGCAGCTCTTATTTTTGGATTTCTATTTGCGCAAATTGACATTCCAACGCCAGTGCCACAAATAAAAATGCCGATATTATTATCGCTCTCTAAAACTTTTGCGTTTCCAAGTTTGGCATAGTCTGGGTAATCGACTGAATCTGTGCTATATGTTCCAACATCAATTGTTGTGATATTTTCTTTATTAAAAAACTTTTTAATTTCTTCTTTAAGTGGATAACCTGCATGGTCGCACGCTAAAATTATCATAGTAACTCCTTAATATATACACTTTAACATAATTTATGATTTAATCAAAAGCATTTTAATAAATTTTAATTAAGAATATTATATCCTTTAAACATAAATTACATACTTTTTGTAAATTTAACAAATTATAAGCATATCATTACTTTGATGAAAGGTAAATTATCCATTAAAGAAAAAATTTTATATGGTTTTGGCGATTTGGGCTATGCAACAGTTGCTCAAACTTTGTCGAATTTTATTATGTTTTTTGGAACTTCAATTTTAGGAATTTCTGGAACATTAATGGGGATTGCTGTGTCTGTTGGTGTGCTATGGGACGCTATTTCTGATCCGCTTTTAGGCTATATTTCTGACAATACATACACCAGTATGGGCAAAAGACACCCATATTTGCTTATTGGCACGCTTGGAATGTGTGCTATTAATTTAATTATTTGGCTTGTGCCACCAAGTAGCCCTGAAATTGTAAAATTTCTTTGGATTTTGGTGTCGCTTTTGCTTGTTCAAACATTTTGCACATTTTTTGCAACACCTTATTTAGCATTGGGGCTTGAAATGACAAAAGACCCAAACGAGCAGACATCTTTGCAAAGTTATAGAACTGTTTTTTCATTGTTGGGAATGATGCTTCCAAGCGTGTTTATGTTTGTGTTTATGCCGTCTTTATCAGGAAGTCAAGGGCAGTTCAACATAACAGGTTATGTTAATACCGCTTATGTTTCTTCGCTGTTTTGCTTGATTTGCGGACTTATAACCTTTTTTGGAACTCTCAAACATGGCGTTTGCTGCAATATTGATTATCCAATAAAAAAAGATAATTTTTCATCAATATTTAATGACTTTTTTAATATGCTAAAAAAGAAAAATTATCGAAATATTATTTTAGGATATTCGGTCAGTTTAGTCGCATCATCAACGCTAACTGCGGCTGGAATTCATATGTTTACATATTGTTTTCATTTTAATAGTCAACAACTTTCAATAGCAATGGTTGCACTTATTTTTGGTGCTATTTTTTCGCAGTTTTATTGGACTAAAAAATCAATTAAAAATGGCAAAAAATCAACTTTAATTCATGGTTTATGTGTTGGGACGCTTGGAATACTTATGATTTGGGTCGTGTTTGTTTTAAGAGATATGTTTTCAACAACATTATTGTTTTTTATAACTCTACCATTGATTACTTTTGCCGGTTTTGGAACAGGTGTTTTATATACGCTTCCGATATCCATATTTAGCGACATTTTAGCGTCAGACAAAGAACTTGTTGGCAAGAATAAAACTGCCACTTATTCTGGCATTATGACGCTCTCAAACAAGATTGCAAACGCGTTTTCTTTGTTTTTGATTGGCATTGTTTTGGACGCGATAAAATTTAATTCTTCCTATCCTGTTCAGCCTGCAAGCGTTCAACTTGGACTTGGATATCTTGTTATTTTTGGTGTTGCACTGTCACTTGTGTTGTCGATTTATTTCTATAAAAAAGTTTAATTTTTTATCTTTTATTTAATTACAAATTGCGTGGAATTTCGCGCGATTTTTTATTGTCTGCACTCAATATATTATGGCAAAGGGGAGAACTATGTTTGAGAAATTTATCCCACAGCCATTTTTAAGTGCACTCAACAAAATCAATTTCAAACAACTCAACGAGATTAGGTTCAGGGCTTTTAAACCTGTTATTGTTTATCTCGGTGGAATGGCATATTTTTTAAGCGAAAACGGAATTTCAACAAATCTTCAAGATGCTTTGGTTTGCGATAAGGAGAGCCTTGAAGAAATTGTTTTTAGGGCAAGCGAATGTTCAATTTATGCCGTCAATGAACAAATAAAAAACGGATTTTTAACTGTTGGTGGGGGATATAGAATTGGACTTGGCGGAACCGCGGTTTTTGAAAATGATAAACTTAAAACAATCAAAAATTTTGTTTCTTTGAACATAAGAGTTCCGCACCTTGTGAAAGATTGCTCGCTATTGGCGTTTAAACATATTGTGGAAAATCGAAGACTTAATAATACGCTAATTATTTCGCCACCAGGCGCAGGTAAAACTACATTTTTAAAAGACTTTGTAAGTCAACTTTCACAGCGTAATTTTTCAGCAAATGTGCTTGTCTTGGACGAGCGCGGAGAGATTGCAAATATAAACGAAAAGGGCGAAAGTTTGATAGAGTCAAATTTCTGCGATGTTTTGTCTTTTATGCCAAAACCGCTTGGAATTAACTTCGGAATTCGTGCACTTAGTCCGAACTTGATTTTGACAGACGAAATCGGATCAAAAGAGGATATTGATGCCATTTATCACGCTGGAAATTGTGGTGTTAATGTTATGGCATCAATCCACGCTGCGAGCATATCAGATTTAAAGAAAAAGCCTGATTTTGAAAGGCTTTTAAAAGATAAATTTTTCAAAAGATTTATTGTCCTATCAACGCGTGAGGGGCCAGGAACTTATGAAGGTATTTTTGATGAAAATTTAGAGCGAATTTTATAAATTGGGAGAAAAAATTGAAAATTTTGCTGCTGTGTTTAATTGTAACTTGTTGCACCTACATAGGTTATGGGCTTTCTTCGTATTATCGAAAAAGGCTTAAAATTTTTCGTGATTGTCACTCATTTTCAAACAAGTTAATTGTTGAAATAAACTTTGCAAAAAACAACTTAAAGGAGATTATCAAAAGTTCAATTAATAGTTATAGTAGCGATTTTAAAAGCGTTCTAAACGGCTATTTGAATTACTTAAACAGCGATGCAAAAGTTTTAGTAACTGAGCAATTATTTAAGAAAAACAACTTTTTATCAGACGATGAAAAACAAACTATTTTCTTGTTTTTTAAGAGCCTAGGAAGATATGATGCTGAAAACCAAATCTTGGAAATTGAGCATTTTAAGCAGAAGTTTGAAAGTATGTGTGCATCAGCAGAAAGTGAAAACAAAAAGTATAGTTCGCTATACAGAAAACTAGGGTTGATGTTTGGAATTTTAGTTGCGATATTGCTTATTTAAAAGGAGTTGAAATGGGTGTTGAAATTATATTCAAAATAGCAGCGATAGGCATTTTAACGGCGGTTGTTAATCAAGTTTTAAAACATTCCAACAAGGAAGAAATTGCAACTTTAACAACGCTTGCTGGGCTTGTTATTGTTTTGATTATGGTGCTAAATCTGATAAACGAACTTTTTTCCACTGTGCGAACGATGTTTAATCTTTAAGTTAAGGAGCAATCTTGGATATTTTCAGAATTATTGGAGTTGGACTTGCAACTGCTGTAACAGCGTTAATTGTAAAACAGGTTAAGCCTGAAATTGCAATTATTGTTGGTGTTGCTGGTGGCGTAATAATGCTTTTGATGCTTGTCGATAGCGTGACAAGTATTTTATCCGTGTTCAGTTCTTTAACTCAAAAAAGTGGGCTTTCAACTGGTATTTTTGCGGCAGTTTTAAAGATTATCGGAGTTGGATACATAACCGAATTTTCGGCGAATTTATGTGTTGATGCCGGCTCAACAAGTATTGCAAACAAAATCTTGCTTGCTGGAAAAATTTTGATTTTGGTGTCGGCAATACCAATCGTTACAAATTTGATTGATATCATATCGGGGTTGTTGCCATGACAACATTTAAGCAATTATCTAAAATAGCGTTTTATCAAGGCAAAACTTTTTTTAGCAAAGATGTTGTCAAAAAAATTCTGATTTTTTTGTTTATATTTTGCGTGTTTATCAGTTATTTAAAGCCAAATTATATTGTTTTGGCGGAAGATAACGACACCGAAAATTTGCAAGTCGAACTTGAAGAAACAATATATTCTCAACTTGAAAATTTGGATTTGGCACAAATCGAAAGCGTGCTGAAAGGGCTTGGTGACGACCAACTAGAAGTATTTGGAGTTAGCAGTTTTGGTGACAAGGTTAAAAAGATTGTTTCTGGCGAGTTTGCTGATGGGCAACAATCAATTTTTAAGGCAATTATTAACCTTATTTTTGACGATGTTTTGACCTTTGTTCCGCTACTTGCAAGCATAATTATAATTTCAATTATATGCGGTTTTTTGTCCAATTTAAAAAGCGATAGCAGTGGTAAGGGTGTTGGCGATATCATTCATTTCGTCTGCTATGGTGTGGTGATTTCAATAGTTATGACCGCGGTTGTAAATCTTATACAAATGACCGGTAAAACAATAAATGGACTTAGAAGCCAAATGGAAGTCGTTTTCCCTTTGCTGCTAACTATTATGACGGCGATTGGCGGCACGATGAGCGTATCTATTTATCAGCCAGCGGTCGCACTTTTGTCCAGCGCGATTATGCACATTTTTACAAGCGTTTTGATGCCAATTTTCATTTTTTCTATTGTTTTTACAATCATTTCAAATCTGACTTCAACTGTCAAACTTGAAAAATTTACAAAGTTTTTCCAGTCGACTTTTAAATGGATAATTGGCGGAATTTTCACTGTTTTCATGGCGTTTTTGTCAATACAAGGCATAACTGCAAGCACCTATGATGGGGTTTCAATTCGAACTGCAAAATATGCTATTCGTTCTTATGTTCCAATTCTTGGTGGCTATCTTTCCGAAGGCTTTGATGTGATAATGGCGTCTAGCGTTTTGATTAAAAATGCTATTGGTGCAAGCGGGTTATTGCTTATGTTTTCAAGCATAATTTCGCCTATTGTTAAGATTGTGGTTTTTATACTAGTTTTAAAACTTGCTGCGGCTATTTTAGAACCTTTAACAGACGCAAGAATTTCTGATTTTATTTACTCAGTGTCAAAAAGTTTGTCAATGCTGATTGTAATGATTTTGGGCGTTGCATTTATGTATTTGATAACGGTTGGATTGATTATGTGCACGGCAAATTTTGTTTAAAAGGAGATCAAAATGAGTTCAATATCGGCGTGGATTTTGTCTATTGCGGGAATAAGTGTCATTGGCGTTTTGGTTGAACTTATTTTGCCAAATGGACAGACAAAAAAATATGTAAAGGGCGTGTTTGCTTTTGTGGTGGTTATGGTTATAATCACGCCACTTCCAAAAATATTTGGAAGCGATTTCAGAGTTGACGACATCTTTGAAGAGAATGCAATTATTATTCAAGAAGACTTTGTTTATCAAATCAATCGTGACAGACTTGAAAAAATTGAAGAGATGATAGAAGGTGATTTATCTGACGAAGGCTTTGAAAAAATTAAAGTCAAAATTAACGCTAACATTTTTACAACAGACATGACTATTGACGCCGTTTTTGTCGATTTATCGGAATTAGTGATAACTAAAAAAGCCGAGCATAAAAATACTAACGAAGTAGTTATAAATAGTGTTCTAAAATATGTTAGCGTCAACAAATCTGACATCGTAATTGAATAATTTAAAAGGAAAATTTATGGAAAATAAAGAAGAAGTAAAAAACGAAAAAAATCAAACTGAAAAAAAGGGTGTAAGTCTTTTTGGCGGCAAGTTTTTTCAAAAACTAAAAGGTGTCAAGCATATTGAACTTATAATTGCAGTTGTTTTGGGAGCAATCATTCTTTTAATTTATATTTCTTCACTTTCATCAAATGGCATAACTAAACAAACTTCGACACAATCAATTACTTCAATTTCGGAATATTCCGAGTTCTTAGAAAATAAACTAGCAAATGTATTAGCAAATATCGAAGGTGCGGGCAATGTTTCAACTATGATAACCTTTGAAAGTGGCACTGAATACATTTACGCAACAAACGATGAAACAAAAACGAACACAAACACGAGTTCTGGTTCAACAACATCAACCACAACCTCAACAAGTTCTCCTTATGTTAAAAACAATCAAGGACTGCTTGTGAAGGAAGTTCTGCCCAAGATAAGCGGGGTTGTTGTTGTGGCAAGCGGAGCAAGAGATACAAAAGTAAAACTTGAAATCATAAAAGCGGTTCAAGCGGTATTAGAAGTTCCAATCGCAAACATAGAAGTCTTGGTTGGAAAATAAATTTAAAAGGAGAATATTATGTTAAGCAAAAAGAAAAAAATCATTATTTTAGTTGTTATGGTTGCATTGCTTGTTGTTACAGGTTATCTTAACATTGCATTGAATAACAATGTTACAACTCAAACATCAACAACAAATACAGCAACAGATTTCTACGCTGGATATAGGGCGGACAGACAAAGTTCAAGAGAAACGGCAATTATGTATTATGATAGCATTATTGCAAGTGCAGATTCATCTGAAGAAGCAAAAGCAATGGCAACAAAAAGCAGACAAGAACTTATAGACGCAATGGAAAAAGAGCTTGTTGTGGAAGGTTTATTAAAAAGTGCAGGCTTTGAAGATGTTGTTTTAACAACAACAAATGAAAATGTAAATGTTATTGTAAAGGCCAACGAATTGTCAGCTGGAGAACTTGCAAAGATTGGCAAAATTGTTCAAGAACAAACAGGAAGAAGCCTTGACAATATCAAAATTATTCCTGCCGCTTAAAGTTTAATAAAAACACTTGCTTATTTTTAAAAATTAGGTTAAAATAATATTAACAAAAAGTTTGCAAAACCTGCAAACTTTTAAGCGTATAGGAGTTCTAATGGGCGAAGAAAGAGATTTAATTGTTAAAAATAAGGGCAAAATAACTTGTAACAGAAGCATTCTGTTGTCAATTATCAATCTTGCAACAAAAGAAATTTGTGGCGTTAGCGGTCTAACATCTTCTTTCAAAGCAAAACTTGCAAACTTCTTTACAAGAAACAATCATGAAGGCGTTTCAATCAGGTTCAACCCAAATGGTTCGTTGTCAGTTGATGTTTATATCAGAATTTATTATGGATATAGCGTGCCAGACATCGCTTATAAAATCCAAGAGAACATCAAAAACGGTATCGCTGCTATGGTTGATATGAAAACAACAAAAGTAAATGTTCATGTTATGGGCGTTGATTTTGAAACGAACGAACAACCTGTAACTGCGTAAAATAAGAGAGTGTAGACATGAGAAGAGATGCAAGAGAGTTAGCATTTAAGTTAATATTTGAAAGTGAGTTCAATAGTCAAATTGATGTTGAACTTTCTTTTATGTCAGATTTGGAAGGGCTAAATTTGAGTGATGAAGAAAAGAAATTTGCCAGTGAAATTTTTGATTTATATCAAGAAAATAGCGAAGAAATAGAAGATGAAATCTCCGTAAAATTGCAAGGATATGAACTTAACAGAGTGTATAAAGTTGATATGGCGCTTTTGAAACTTGCTTTAACAGAAATCAAATATTATAAAAAAACTCCTGCACCAATCGTTGTAAATGAAATTCTTGAACTTAGTAAAAAATATTCAACAGATAATAGTCCAAAATTTTTGAATGGAATTTTAAGGGCAATGGTTTAAAAGGAGTGATAATGCAAGACAATGCAATTTCGGTTTCAAAATTATGCGGCTATATAAAAAGCATCTTTGAAAGCGAAGAACTTCTTCATAATATATCAGTTTATGGTGAAATAAGTGGGCTTTCCATTTTGCGTGGAAATGCCTATTTTAATTTAAAAGACGATGACGCATTAATTCCATGCGTCTATTTTGGCGTGATGGAAGAACTTAATAATGGCGACAAAATTATAGCCACAGGCACGCCAAATTACTATTCAAAGGGCGGTAAATTAAATTTTAATGTCATTAAAACCAAACCTTACGGAATGGGTGAACTTTACAAAAAATTTTTGGAAACAAAAGCGAAATTGGAAAGTGAAGGTCTATTTGATTTAAGCAGGAAAAAGCCAATCCCTAAAAATATAAAAAGAATCGGTGTGGTGACAAGTGAAACTGGCGCGGTCATTCGAGATATTATAAATATAGTTACTCGTAGGGACGATAGTGTCGACATCGTCTTGTATCCATCAAGTGTCCAAGGAATATATGCTGAAAACGAAATTATAAGCGGTATCAAGTTTTTGGATAATTATGATGTTGATGTTATCGTGGTTGCACGTGGTGGCGGTTCGTTTGAAGATTTAAACGCTTTTAACTCTGAGAAAATGGCAAGGGTGGTATGCGATTGTAAAAAGCCGATTGTATCTGCGGTTGGACATGAAACAGATTATACGATTATTGATTTTGTTTCAGATTTGCGTGCGCCAACGCCATCAGCTGCGGCAGAACTTTTGACAACGCCTAAAAATGATAGAAAGATTGCTTTGCTTAATAATTTTGAATATATACAAAATTATTTCAAACAGCAAATTTTGGATAAATATAACTTTTTAGAAAATACAAAAGATTTATTTAAAGATTGTATGCGTTCAAAGTTAAGAGAAAAAGAATATCAACTTGCATTAATTCAAAAAACGCTTGAAAAGCATAACACAAATGAGCTTTTAAACAAAGGTTACGCATTTATAGAAAAAAATAATAAGAGTGCAAAAATTGATGATTTAGAAATTGAAGACGAAATAAAGATAATTTTGAAGGGCGGAAATATAATTTCCAAAATTGAAAAAATTAATAAAAATTAAAAACGAATATTTGTTCATGCCAAAAACAAAAATCGCTTAGGATTAAGATTTTTAAAATTGAAGAAAGGGGATATTGAAATGGAAGAAAAAAAAGAATTTGAAAAATGGGAAGAAAGATTGAATGAAATTGCAGAAAAAATGGAAAATGAAAATTTGCCAATTTCAGAATCTGAAAAATTATACGAAGAGGGTGCAGAACTAGTTTTAAAGTGTATGCAAGAACTTGATAAAGTGAAGGGTAAAATTGTAAAAATTGAGCAACAATTAGATGGCACAATTAACGAGAAAAAATTACAATAATTGTGCGTATTATTTGCATAACACCACAACATACTGTGTATTATGCAAAATTAAGTGCTATGCAAAATATTAAAAATGATTTAGTAAATTAATATTCTTTGATTATTTTGCTTTTGTTGTTACAAAAATTATCTTCTGATATTTTCAAAAGAAGGGTGGTTGTTGTGTCAAAACATGCAAAAAACTATATCAAAATATGAGAGCTTATTGTAAGATAGGCTCTTTTTTTATTTATTCGGCTCATTTTTATATTTTTTATCAAAAATCTAATCAAGGCTTTTTTTGAAATGTTGTTAATTTAGTTTACAAATTTTAAATTGCGGTGGGTGAGTTGCTGATTTCTATTCGACTGGCTCTTTATCTATATACATATATTAAATGAATTAAACAAAAAAACAAAAGTGGGTGAGTTGTTTAAAATAGGTTGATTATAGATAAATATCCTATGCATAAAAGGTTATATTTATAAATTCGTTTTGAATAATGTTGCAAAATGCTTATTTTTATAAAAAATTCATTGAATAAATATGCAAAAAACGCTTGCATAATTATAAATTTTATTGTATAATCATTAAAAATTAGATAAATGAGCGTGAATATTTATGAATTTATAATTATTCATAAAATGCTACATCGCCCTATTTATCGAAGATGTAGAGATTTTTATATGCTAAAAATCTTGAAAAAGTTAATCTGACAAAGGAGAAGAAATGGCAAGGTCGGTTAGGCAATCAAAAATATTAGAACTCATATCAACTCGTGAAATTGAAACGCAAGACGAATTGGTTGCTTTGCTTCGTGAAGCAAAGTTTGATATCACGCAAGCTACAATATCGAGAGATATTAAAGAACTTGGTCTTATTAAAATTCTTAGTGCAGATTCTGGTAAATACAAATACGCTATTGTTGAAAATGGAGAACAAGCAGTTTCAAATAAATACATATCTATTTTTAAAGAAGCAGTGATTTCAATTCGCCCTGCTCAAAATTTAGTTGTTCTCAAAACTATCAAATCAATGGCTGGTGCAATTTGTGGACTTATTGATAAATTGAATTTAGATGGCGTTTTAGGAGCAGTTGCTGGAGATGACACTGTTATGATTATTTTCCCTACTTCTTTGAATGCAGAAGAAAGTGCAAAGTCGATTAATAAAATGATTGGAATTTAGTATGGTCGAAAAATTAAAGATAAATAATTTTGCTTTGATTAAGTCGTTAGAAGTTGATTTTTCTAATGGCTTTAATGTTTTGATAGGTGAAACAGGCGCTGGTAAGAGCATAATTTTGGGTGCTCTTAATTTTGTGCTTGGCGGCAAAGCTGATAAAGCGATAATCCGCTCTGGCGAAGAATGTGCCAAGGTAACAGGCATTTTTTCAACCGACAGCGAAAAATTTGACGCTTTGTTTGAAAAATTTGACCTTGAAAAATCGGAAGAACTATTGATTTCCCGCTCATATAACTTGCAAGGTAAAAATGACATCAAAATAAATGGCGAAATCGCGACTGTTGGTATGCTTAAAGAATTTGGCACGCTTCTTGTTGATAGTTACAATCAAAATGAGCAGGTTGAAATGGCGAAATCAAAAAATCATATCAAGATTTTAGATGGTTATAAGCCAGAAACTTTGAATGTTTTTAAAAACTCGCTTTTACCATTGATTGAGCAGATTAATGATATAGATGATGAAATTAAAAAACTTGGTGGAAGTGAAGATAATCGAGCAAGAAGGATAGACATTTTAAAATATCAAATTGATGAAATCGAAAATGCAAACCTTAAAGAAGGTGAGCCGGAAGAACTTGAAGAAACTTTGAACAGAATTTCGCAGTCAGAAAAGGTGACAAGCGCTATTTCTGAACTTGAAGGAGTTCTTGCTGGGGAAGATTATTCGCTTATTTCTTCTTTATCTGCGGCAAAAAATAAAATTAGCAATCTTTCAAATGTGGATAGTGAACTTGCCGAAATTTCTGATAGATTGTCTGCATCTGCAATTGAACTTGAAGATATTGCTGAAAGTTTGTCTGGGATTTATGAAAAGTTTTATTTTGACGAAAACAAAATCAACTCGCTTATTGCAAGGCGTGATGAAATTGACAATTTAAAACATAAGTATGGCTCAGACTATGCTGAAATTATGCAGTATTTGAATGATTCAAAAAATGAACTTGAAATGCTTTCAAATGCAGAAGAAAAGTTGCTTGAACTTTCAAACAAACGCTTGCAAATTAAACAGCAAATTTTTGATTTGGCAAAAAAACTATCTAACCAAAGAAAAAATAATGCAGTTACAATTGAAAAGCTGCTTGAAACTGGCTTGAAAGAAGTTGGAATTAAAAACAGCAAATTTAAAATCTGCTTTGCAGACGCTCCAAATTTTGAAAACTATGAAACATTTTCAGAAGAAGGTTTTGATGATATTGAGTTTATGTTCTCTGCCAACCTTGGTGAAGAATTAAAACCACTTTCTAAAACAATTTCTGGCGGTGAAATGAGCCGTTTTATGCTTGTTTTGAAAAATATATTGGCGGAAACAGGCGGGGCAAACACGATTGTGTTTGATGAGATAGATAGCGGTATTTCGGGGAAGATTGCAGACGAAGTTGCTGTTAAAATCGAGAGTTTATCTAAGAATTATCAAATAATTTGTATCACACATCTTCCACAAGTTGCAGCAAAAGGCGATAATTTTATTCATGTTTACAAAGAAACATCAAACGGCAGAACAGAGTCTAAATGCGAGATTTTAAGCGAAGACGGCATTATCAATCAAATTACAATGACAGCAAGTGGAAATGTGACACCAGCGTCAATTCAATATGCAAAAGAATTGCGAAATAATAAAAAATAAATTAAATACTTAGAATATTTATCGGCAAATCTTCAAAAACTAAATTGAGTTTGGAGAAGATATGAAAAAAAGTGTGCAAAGGATAATATTTCTAAGTATTTTTTTGTTTTTGGTTTTTGCAATAATCGTTGTGGCGCAGACATGGGAAGTTTTTTCTCTCAAAGATGACATGTTTGTTACATACTCGGACATTGAAAATATCAATAAAGACAAGACTTTTGGCGATTTTGTGTCCGCAAATATTGACGAAGAAGTCGTTAAAGTTGGAAACGAGAAAATGACGATTTCAAAGTTGATTTTTAAACTTTTCGGTTTTATACCTATTCGTGAAATTAATGTTGAAGTTTCGGACGGAAAATCATTGTTTTTGGGCGGAACGCCTATTGGCTTTGCCATAGATATTGACGGACTTTTAATTATGGGCAGCACCGCTATTGAGTCGCAAAATGGAAATGTTGATGTTTTGGAACAAGCGGGGTTGAAAGTAGGCGATATAATAACCGAAATCAATGGACAAAAAGTGTCAAATTTAAAAGATGTTACAAATATTATAGAAAATAAAGATTATGCTGGCGAGTCTTTGAAAGTGACAGCGATTAGAAAAAATGAAAAGTTTAACACAGAGTTGAAGCCAGCTTTGGACGCTCAAAGTGGCAAATATAAAATAGGTTTATGGGTCAAAAACGATGCTTCAGGGGTTGGAACGCTCACTTATGTTGACGAAAAGACCAATAAATTTGGGGCGCTTGGACACCCAATAACAGATTTTGACACTGGCGTTATTGTTCCTGCAAAGGGCGGTAAAGTGTTTAATTGCTCGGTTGTTGGTTTGTCAAAAGGGCAAAAGGGAACGCCTGGCGAAATGAAAGGTGTTTTCATGCAGGGGAAAAACAGCAAGGGCGAAATTGCCAAAAACACAAGCCGAGGCGTATTTGGAGAAATAACAGATAAATCTAATATTGTGGACATAAACAAGAGAGCAGCAGTTGGCGGAAGGTTGTCGGTAAAGCCAGGCAAGGCAACGCTTGTAAGTTCTGTTACGGGCGTTTCGGAAAACTATGAAATTGAAATTATAAAAGCAAATTATCAGCCAAAATCTAGCGATAAGAGTTTTGTTTTTAGAGTGACAGACGAAAGGCTTTTAGATTTGACTGGCGGCATAATTCAGGGCATGAGTGGAAGTCCGATTATGCAAAACGGGAAAGTCATTGGCGCGGTAACTCATGTTTTTGTGACAGACCCGACAAAAGGCTATGGAATTTACATAGATTGGATGTTAGAAGAAAGCGCTTAGCCTTTGCAAATAATGTCGATTTTTAGTTATTTTTGATGTTTAAAGCGAATATATTACAGCATGAGAAACGGCAAATTTGGGGTTTCAACTAGTGGGTTAAAATATTCGTTTTCAGAAGGTTTTAGAAACAACAAAAAGACTTGTTTTTTGCTGATTATTGTGGCGTTTATAGGTATATTAACTGGCGTTTTTACAGCTATTAATTATTGCAATGGCGCCACACTTATTAATTTCAACGATTTCTCATTATGCCGCTATTTAAGCGGTGAACTTGGCACTCTCGAACTCTTCTTTTCAAGGTTTTTAAGTTACACAGTTGTAATTTTAATCGTGTCAATTTCGTCATTTACGGTCTTTTTGATCCCGATTAATTTCTTTTTGATTGGCTATCGTGGTTATTTGCTCAGTTTGAATGTGTCAATCATGGTCATTTTGTATGGCGTTGGCGGCATAATGACTGGACTTTTGATTATTTTGCCATGCCAACTTTTGCAATTAATTTCGATAGCTGTTTACATTTGTCTTGCAAATAACAAAGCAATTACAAAAAAACGCTATGGTACTTGCAACAATAAACTGATAGATAAGTTTTTTATCGTTTTAATTGCCTTGACAATCATAAATTTGGCAGAAACATTGCTGCTAACATTGTTTTCAAGTCGCATAATTTTGGTTATTTAGTTTTGAAAACAAGATAATATGTTTTATAATGCTTGTATAAAGGGTATATATGAGCATTTTTTTAATTGTGTTGTCAGGTCTATCATTCAATCAAAATGACGATTGTTCGCTTCTAAATTTGGACAATCATTTTAAATTAAATATCCCACATTTGCGTAAATTAGGGCTTTTTAAGTGTGCAGGCCTTAGCGAAGAATTTTTGCAGGCAGATGCAAGTTATGGCGCAATTAACACAAACAAAGACAATGTTATAAAACAAATTGCTCAGATGGTTGATGATGAGTCAAACGAAGAATTTGACACATTTTCAACTGACATTCCAGAAAGCGTGATGGAAAAAATTAAGCAGATTTTCCACGCTAAGCCACTTTATGGTAAACGGGGAGATTTTCAATCTGCAATCAAAGAATGTGGTTCAAGCGCTAAAAATTATTGTTGCCCTATTGTTTATACAAAAGAAAACGAAAGCGTTTTAAAAATTGCAGTTCATGAAAAGTGTTATAAGGAAAAAGATTTTTTTGAGCTTGTGGAAATAGTTTCAAAAGAGTTAGAAAAATATAATATTCAAACGATTGAAGGCAAAATTTTTGCTGGCGAACTTGATTTTTATAAGACCCAGCACAACAAAGTTTTTAAAAAAGTTTCGTGCGATTCAAAATTGCTCCAAAGCCTTAAAAATAAAGGTATCAAGTGTGTTGGCGTGGGCAAAGTTGAAGACTTTATAAATGCTTCTTGCTTTGACGAAAATTATATCAGCAAAACAGATGGTTTATCGCTTAAAACACTTGAAAAACTTGTGCTTAGAAAAGATAATCTGTTTGCTTTTGCTTATTTAACAGATTATGAAAAAATACATGCTAGTCATGGAGATTTGCTTGGTGCAAGAGCGTGTTTGGAAGCGATTGATGAGTGTATTTCCCACATTTTAAAACATCTTAAAAAAGATGATTTGCTGATTATAACTTCGACATATAACGGAGATAACAACGAAAAAGTCCCATTGCTTATTTACGCACAAAACAACAAAGAAAACGCGTCAAACTTAGGTGAGTTTGAAGGCTACAAAGTTATAAATGATACAATAAATCAACATATAAACTTGTAAAAACTATTTTTAAGTGATATACTAAAACACATTTTAAGGAGAAAATATGACAGATCAAGAGAAAATTGCCAACTTGCTTTATCCAAACTGCAAATATACAGTTGAAGATATAGTAAAAAAATATCCAAAAAGACAACTTCCAGAAGGCGCTGAGGTGACCAGAATTGCTCCAAGCCCAACTGGATTTTTGCACATAGGAACAGCTTATATCGCTTTAATAAATAAACTTATTGCAAGCAATGGCGGTGTGTTTTATTTCCGTTTGGAAGACACAGACAAAAAGCGTGAGGTTGAAAATTCTGGCGATATTGCTTACGATATGCTTTGCAAATTCAACATTAAGCCACAAGAGGGCTTTACAGGGGAAAATAAGCCTGAAATTGGTGTTTATGGGCCATACAGACAAAGCGATAGAAAAGAAATCTATGAAGTTTTTGCGAAATATTTGGTTGAGAAAGGAAAGGCATTTCCTTGTTTTTGCAAAAAAACTGAAAGTATAACGGAAATCAAAGAGCGTAGAGAAAAAGAACTTGAAGAAAATGCCGATTTGGAAAGTAAAGACCCATGCAGAAATCTAACTTATGATGAAATAAAAGCAAAAATTGATGCTGGCGAAGAATTTGCATTAAGATTAAAAAGTTGTGGAAACGAAGAAAATATTTTTAAATTTACAGACCTTGCAAAAGGCGAGAGAGAATTACGAGAGAACGACAAAGATATTGTCCTTATAAAAAGCAATGGTATTCCTGTTTATGCTTTTGCTCATGCAGTTGATGACCATTTAATGGGAACAACAATTGTTGTTAGGGGCGAAGAATGGTTTCCATCACTTGCATCGCACCTAGAATTGTTTGATGCACTTGGTTTTCAGCGCATAAAATACCTTCATGCACCAGTGCTATGCAAACTTGACGAAAGCGGAAATAAAAGAAAATTGTCAAAGCGTAAAGACCCAGAAGCAGATGCAAGATATTTTGTTAAAATTGGTGTTCCAATTGAAAGTATTTTGGAATATCTAACAAACTTAATTAACTCCGATTTTGAGATTTGGAGAAATCAAAATCCAACTGCCGATATATCGCTATTCCCATTTAAAATAGGGAAGATTGGCACGAACAATCCTATGTTTGATTTGGTTAAATTGTGTGATGTTTCAAAAACTGTCATATCAAAAATGACTGCTGATGAAGTGTTTGATAATTGCCTAGAATGGGCAAAAGAATTTGACCCTGATTTTGCAGGCTATTTGATGTCAAATCAGTGCTATGCAAAACAAGTTTTTGCTATTGATAGGTACTGTGCAAAGCCTAGAAAAGACATTGCTATGTGGAGCGAAGTTAAAAACTATTTTTCATATATGTTTAAACCATATTTTGATGACAAAAATTTGGCAACTTATGAAATTGAAGATAGTGCTGAGTTTAAAAGAAAGTTAAAACTTGTTTTATGCGAATATCAAAAAGATTATAAAGACTATGATGAAAAACAAAATTGGTTTGACGATATTAAATTAATGGCAGGTCGTTTAGGTTTCGCAACAGATAATAAGTTGTATAAACAAAATCCTGAAAATTTTGAAGGAAATGTTGCTGATGTTTGTATGTATATCAGGCTTGCAATAACAGGAAGAAAAAATTCTCCAGATTTATACGAAATTTGCAAAATTTTAGGTGTTGACGAAGTTAAAGATAGACTTAAAAATTTGGAATCTTTAATTTAAAAGAAAATTGGTAATAATAAACGAGTATGGCTATGGAAGATAAAATTATAATCAAGGGAGCAAGGGAAAATAATTTAAAAGAAGTTAATCTAACAATTCCACGCAATAAATTGGTGGTTTTTACTGGTGTTTCCGGTAGTGGTAAGTCGACTATGGCATTTGATACTATTTTTGCAGAAGGGCAAAGGCGATACATTGAATCGCTTTCTTCTTATGCTAGAATGTTTTTAGGACAGAGTCAAAAGCCAGATTGTGATGTTATAGAAGGGTTGTCGCCATCAATCTCTATTGACCAAAAAACAACGAATCATAATCCGCGTTCAACTGTTGGAACAATAACTGAAATATATGATTATTTTAGATTGCTTTTTTCACGCGTTGGAGTCCCATATTGTCCAAATTGTAATAAACCTATTGAAAGACAGTCAATTGACCAGATTGTAGACAAAGTTATGTCGTATGAACAAGGGCGTAAAATTCTTATTTTAGCGCCAGTTGTTCGTGCTCAAAAAGGGGCACAACAAAAATTGTTTGAAAGCCTTAGACGCAGCGGTTATGGTAGGGTTATAATTGATGGAAATCAATACACTCTTGACGAAGAAATCACTCTTGATAAAAATATCAGACACAACATCAGCGTTGTTGTTGATAGACTTGTTGTAAACGATGAGATTGTTTCTAGATTGACCGAAAGTTTGGAAACAAGTCTAAAACTTGCAGAAGGCTTGACCATTGTTGAAAAGTTGCCTTTAAATGATGGCGAAGAAGTGGAAGATGAAACTTTTAGCACAAATTTTGCGTGTCCAGATTGTGGCTACACAATGGAAGAAATCACTCCAAGAATTTTTAGTTTTAACAATCCTTATGGTGCATGCGAAGAATGTTCTGGACTCGGTTACACAATGGATATAGACGAAAGTTTGATTTTGCAAAATGCACATTTGTCTATAAATCAAGGGGCATTGAATATCACAGGTTGGAACATAGATACTGGTGCGATTGCATCTATGTATTTGAAAAAACTTGCAGTTTTGTATGATATTGACATGAACAAACCGCTTAACGAACTCCCACGAGAGCAGTTAAATATTTTGCTTTATGGCACAAAAGAAAAGATTGAAATTGACTTAAAAAATGACCGTTATGAAGGCAAAATTAACAGGACTTTTGAAGGATTAATAAACAATTTAAAGCGTAGATATAAAGAAACAACAAGTGAGTTTGTTAAGTTTGAAATCGGCAAACTTATGCGTGAGCAAACTTGTAAAAAATGTCATGGTAAAAGGCTTAATATAAAGGCATTATCCGTTAAAATTGACGGAAAGGACATTGACGAAATGTGTCAGATGAGTGCCGAAGACCTTTTAAACTATGTAAACAATTTGAAATTTGAAGATAAAGAGCATGCGGAAGTTGCGCAAAGCATCTTGAAGGAAATTAAGGCCAGATTAGGCTTTTTGGTTGATGTAGGATTGAATTATTTGACCTTAGCACGCAGTGCGGAAACATTATCTGGTGGCGAATCTCAAAGAATTAGGCTTGCAACGCAAATTGGAAGCGGTCTTGTTGGCGTTTTGTATATTCTTGATGAACCAAGTATTGGTTTGCATCAACGCGACAACGAAAAGTTGCTTGGCACTTTGAAAAGACTGAGAGATTTGGGAAATACGCTTATAGTTGTCGAACATGATGAAGATACAATCAGGAGCGCAGACCATATTGTAGATTTTGGACCTTATGCGGGTGTTCATGGTGGCGAAGTTGTTGCACAAGGCACTTTGCAAGATATAATAAATAACGAAAAATCAATTACTGGTGCTTATTTAAGTGGTAAAGAGAAAATAGAAATTCCACAATCACGAAGAGAATGTAAAAACGGCTTTTTAAAGGTTAAAGGTGCTAAATTACACAATTTGAAAAATATAAATGTTGAAATTCCTATTGGAGTTTTCACTTGTGTTACAGGTGTTTCTGGAAGCGGAAAGAGCAGTTTGATAAACGGAATTTTATATCCTTATCTTGCAACAAAACTTAATAGGGCAAACTCTGAACTTCCAAAGGTAAATAGCATAGAAAATATTGAACTTTTGGACAAAGTAATTTTAATTGACCAAGCACCTATTGGCAGGACGCCAAGGAGTAATCCAGCAACTTACACTGGCGTATTTACTCAAATCAGAGAGTTGTTTGCAATGACCCCAGACGCCAAAGAACGCGGATATTCGGCTGGTAGATTTAGTTTTAATGTTAGAGGCGGTAGATGTGAAGCGTGCGAAGGTGCAGGCGTAAAAGAAATTGAAATGTATTTCTTGCCAGATATCACAGTTCCATGCGAAGTTTGTAAAGGTAAAAGGTTTAACCGCGAAACATTGGAAGTTAAATACAAGGGCAAGTCAATATCAGATGTCCTTGAAATGACAGTTGAAGCGGCACTTGAATTTTTTAAAAATCAACCATCAATAGCCAACAAATTGCAGGCACTTTTTGATGTCGGACTTGGATATATCAAACTCGGGCAGTCGGCAACAACACTTTCTGGCGGTGAAGCACAAAGGGTAAAACTTGCAACAGAACTTGCTAAAAAGGGCACAGGTAAAACAATATATATTATGGACGAACCAACAACTGGACTTCACATGTACGATGTTCATAAACTAATTAAAATTTTGAATAGACTTGTTGATGCTGGGAACACAGTGCTTGTTATTGAACATAATTTAGATGTTATTAAATGTGCAGATTATATCATAGATTTAGGTCCAGAAGGTGGAGATAAGGGTGGCGAAATCGTGATAACAGGCACTCCAGAAAAAGTCTGCAAGTGTGAAAAGAGTTATACAGGCAAATTTTTAAAAGATATGTTAAGTAAAGGCTAAAATTAACCTTTACTTTTTTTTGCATAAATGCTTGCATCGGCAAATATATATAAATATGAGCAAGCGGTTATTTCGACAAATTATGCGAAATTCCCGTTAAATTCAACAATATATGCCGACTGCAATTTTTTTGCGTTTGCTATATTTAAAAGCGAGGAGTGAATGCATTTCTATGTTGTAAAATTAAGGACTATTTGTATTTGTTTAGCGATTATTATTGTATCCATTTTACTATCTGTTAGCATTGATGGAGTTAATGCTGCTCAGGTGTATTTTGGATATGCAAATCGCAAAGTGCCAATCTATTATGTTCAAACGGAGCAAAAACAGGTTGCAATATCATTTGATGCTGCTTGGGGTGCAGATAAAACAGAAGGCATTATGAAAATTTTAAAAGAATATAATGCTGGTGGAACTTTCTTTTTAGTTGGTTTTTGGACGGATAAATATGCTGACATCGTCAAAAAAATCGATGAAAATGGTTTTGAAATTGGAACACACTCAAACACGCATCCAGACATGGTGAAGTTATCTGCTGACCAAATTAAACAAGAACTTGAGTCATCAATCAAGTTGATAACTGACATAACAGGTAAAGATGTCAAACTCTTTAGAGCACCATTTGGATCATACAATAATACGCTTCTAAACACTGCTGAAAGTATGGGACTAAAAACTATTCAATGGGATGTCGATACGCTCGATTGGAAAGGAATCTCTGGCGAAGAAATTTGCCAAAGAGTGCTTGCAAGAGTCAAAAATGGGTCAATTATACTTTGTCACAACAATTCTGACCACATTTTAGAAGCATTGCCACTTGTGTTAGATAGATTGCAAAAACAAGGATATAAAATAACTTGTGTTGGCGATTTGATTTATCAAGACAACTATGAAATTGACCACAACGGAATGCAAATACCACTCAATCAGGCTGAAAATACTGCCGAATAATTGGAGGAAAAATTAAATGAACTATGAACTAATGAACAACAATAAAGTATTTTTAAGTGGAAAGGTTGAAAGTGAGCCAGAATTTAGTCATGAAACCTTTGGCGAAGGCTTTTATGAAGTCAAACTTGCCGTTCCAAGACTTTCTGAGCACATGGATATAATTCCTGTTACTATTTCAGAAAAATTGCTTGCAAAAGACGCTTTTAAAGTAGGCAATTTTGTGGCAATCAAAGGTCAATTTCGGTCATATAACAAAATCGTAAATGAAAAAAGTAGATTGATGCTCACTGTTTTTGTTAGAGAACTTATAGAAGTTGACAATACGATGAATCCAAATATAATTGAAATTGAAGGATTTATTTGTAAACCGCCTGTTTACAGGACAACGCCATTTAAACGCGAAATTTGCGATGTTTTAGTTGCTGTAAATAGAGCATATAACAAATCGGACTATTTGCCATGTATCGCTTGGGGTAGAAATGCTAGATTTATTCGCGACACAGAAGTTGGGACAAAGGTTTCTATTGTTGGAAGAATTCAAAGTAGAGAATATCAAAAAAAGATAAACGATGAAGAATTTGAAACAAAAACAGCTTATGAAATTTCGGTTAATAAGATACAGATTAGCGGTGTAGAAAGCGAAGAAACTGAAATTGATACGATAGTTTAAAATATTAAAAAATGTTGTCAAAAATCATTGACAATATTTTTTTTATGTGATATATTAGCGCAGTAAAAACATTACATAAGCGGATGTGGTGGAATGGTAGACACGCTTGTTTAAGGGGCAAGTGAGAAATCGTGTGGGTTCAAGTCCCGCCATCCGCACCAAACGCAAATTGTCGGGCTTTTAGCTCGATTTTTTGTTTATGCAAAAAATGCAGCGCATTGATGCCCGCAATTTGCTTATTACCGACCAAACGCGAAATTGTATTACAATTTCGGTCGGTACTCTCATGCGAAGTGATTGCTACGAAGATATACAATAGGAAAAATTATATAGTTGCGGAGCTTGAACGGAGCGTTAAAAAATGTGCCAGTGGCACATTTTTAGCGACCGGCGTGAAAGCGAGCATCGACCCGCAACGAATACTTGCAAAGCGGAGCAAGTCCCTTCGACTGCATTAATAGTTGCTACAAAGTTAAAAAATTTCAAGTTTAAGTATTGCAATGTTGTATTTTTTGTGATAGTATGTACCTTAATATCAATTAAGGAGATTTATGTATGAGCGATTTTCAAATTGTTATAGATAAAGTTGAAGATTTGGTAAAGGTTTTAAATAAAACAAACGGGGAATTTGTAAAGAATCACATACAAGATATCAACAAAGGCAGGATAGCAGATAGATTAGCAAATGGAGATATTATAGATACCGATGGAAGAGTTTGGTATGACAACAATAACCTCGCGTATGATAGTAGTAAAGTCGGAATGAAACTTATTTGTTTTGGTGACGAATGTCGTGCGATAGTTGCGTATGGTCTTTCAACAAGTGACAAATTAGATGAAAATATTAACACTAAAAAAATATTAGATTGTGCTCCATTTGTTACTGTATTTAATACAAACGGAAAGCAATTATTAAGTTTGCATAGATTTATATCAACAACTGACGAAGAATATTTTGGAAATAGAAATACGCTTTGTGAAGAGAATTTTATTCTTAGATTTTCTCAGGACTCAATCAAGTATGCAAAAATCTCAGATAATCACTTAACTCATAATAGAAAAGAGTGCTTGGCTATTCTTGATTATAACGGATGTGAATTATTTAAAAAAGAAAGGAATGAAGATAAAAAACCAGCAAAACAAAGAGCCAAAGAGTTAATGGCAGAAATCGAAGTGCCAGAAAAATAAAAGTTCTTTTAAATGATTTTTATCGTTTTGATTACTACAAGATATGCATTTGCCTTTACCAAGTCGCAGATATTTCACTTATGAAAGGTAATTCATAAAAATCAAACAGCAAGAAATCAAAAATCATTAAAAAATCAAATAAAAACAATCAAAAAAGACTTTTGGTTTTTTACATAAAAAAAGGAGAGTGTCTATGGCAGTCTCTCTTTTTATTCTGCGTATGCTGTAATGTAGCACATTTTAAAAAACGACGCTTATATTCGCGGTAGCACGACCCGAAAATAATAAAATTGATGACCGCAATTTGCTTATTACCGACCAAACGCGAAATTGTATTACAATTTCGGTCGGTACTCTCATGCGAAGTGATTGCTACGAAGATATACAATTTAGTTAACTTTTTGCAAACTATATAGTATAATAAATTTGAAGGGGAAACGATGGCATCGAGTAAAGGTTATAGAGATTTTATTTTAGAACAATTATCAAATTTACATCCAACATATAAATCTATGATGGGTGAGTTTTTAATTTATGTTGATGGATACTATTTTGGTGCTATCTGTGACAATAGATTTTTAGTTAAGATTACCGAGACAAACAGCAAATATGGATTAACAAAAGAATTGCCTTATGAAAATGCAAAACCTATGTATTTAGTTGAAAATGTTGATGATAAAGAATACTTGGAAGACCTAGTATTAGACACAATCAAAGGTCTAAAAAAATGAGTTTTTTGTTAACGAAGTGCATAGTTTGACAAAGTTTATGCGTATGTGATAAGATATATTTAAGAAAATTTAATGGTGGAGTAGCAATGAAAAAACAAACAATTATTAACATAATCATACTGGTTATTACTTTAATTTTAACAGCACTTTCGCCGATATTAATAGTAAAAGGAAATCAATCTGCAAACGAAACATTATACGAAATAGGTGTTTATTGTTTGGTTGGGTTTGGCTTTTTACTAATAACGGAAGTTATATCTTTTATAAGCATTCTCACACATAATAAACTTATTAAACTTCAACAAAAAGTGAATGAAAGTCCTAAACAAAATATAGATAGTTCGTTTAAAAATGAAGAAAATAGATTATCAGAATTATATAAATCTTTAAAAGATGATGATTTTAATGAAATTGGTTTTGTTGAGTTTGTTAAAGAAAAAATTAAATTTTCGGCAACTGGCAAATTTGCATGCGAGAAAGATTTTAAGCGTATAAATGGTTATCATTTAGCGTTTAGAATTCAAGCAGATAAACTTGTTTCAACGCCAAAAAACTATGACGATGTTTTAGATTACGGAAATACATTATTTAATATTGAACTGGGTTATTTTGATGAAATAGCATTTTCAGATTTTGAGAATGATAACGGCATTATAGTTAATGATTTAAAAAATTTGACAGGTAAAATAATTGATATTAGCCCACACAAAGGTTATGTTGCTAATATTAACACGGTAGAATGCGACGAAATTAGTTATGGACAAATAAAATTTGTTGAATGGAATGAAAATTCTAAAATTATACAATTTAAGGTAGCGGTAATGGCTGGCTTAAATGATGTTGTTGTTGGTACTTTAAAATTAGAAGAAGATAAAAGAAGATAACTTAACAATATAAAAAAATCCACCGAACAAGGTGGATTTTTATTTTTAATTAATACTAATTTTAGATAGGAACTATAAAAATTTTGTATTTGATTATGCAAAAATTTGTGGTATCATTATTTTGTAATTTAAAGGAGGCAATTTTATGTCTGAAAATAATAGTAATGTAATTGCGGTTAGAGTTAAGGTAAAACCTAAGAAAAGTATGTACATCAATACGATAGTAGGGTGCGTATTATCATTTATTATAGGTATTGGCAGTCTTGCGACATATTTTCTTAATAATTCCAATGCATTTTTGTACTTAGGTGTTATATTTTTGGCGTTCGCGGCATTTTTGGGAATTTTTATTCCTTTTGCGGTTAAGAACTACAAAACATTGGTGACAGAAATAAATTATCCGCTTGAAGCAATCAAATTAGTTGACGACAATTCTATTGAAGTCATTACAGACAAGGTTGAAACGGTTAGATTTGACGAAATTAAAAAAGTTGTTGGAACCAATTCTTCAACAACGACAAATTATGGCTTTGTAATGAAAACCACTGAATATAAGCATGGTCCAATGGCCATACATCTTAAAGACGGAAGAAAGATTAACCTTTACAATATTGACAATGTAAATCAAGTTGTGAGCGTTTTAGACAGTCTAAAAAAATAACATGAGATACAAAAAAATGTGCTGCTTGCACATTTTTTTATGATTATTGATTTGAAGTGTAAACTTCTGATTCTGTGTTCATTGAATTCTTTTGGTGATGAACTAAATATAATTTTCCTTTTGTTATAATTGGCGAAATTATTAACCAGAGTGCTGCTGCAAAGATTACGCAATAGATAATAATTGAACCAACTGCACGCGTTCCACCGCAGATAGCAGCAACCAAATTCCAGTTAAAAATACCCACTAGTGCCCAGTTTGCCGCTCCAAGAAGAACCAAGCAGTAACAAATTAAGTTTGCAATAACCATTTTATACCTCCTTATTGAAACTATTTATATTTTGTTCAAAAATATGCACATATATTCATTTTTGTTTGAAAAATTATTTTGTTTTATTGCCCAAATTGTATATACTACTTATATATTTATGTTTAGGAGATAAAAAAGTGAGAATAATTCCTAGAAAAATTAAAGTTAAAACCGAGTTTTTTAAAAATGTTACGCTAGGTGATGTTATCTGTGCTTTTATTGGTATTGCAGTTGCGATAGCATTGTTTGTGGCTAACTTTCCATATCACATTTGGGTGGGTATGGCATGGCTTGTAATTGCTATTGCGATGTTTTTCCCAGTTGCAGATGGCGTGAGAATGTATTATACTCTTGGCTATTTGTTTAGGTTCTTTGCACAAAAGAAGAAATATTCAAAAGATGCAAAAAATGCAAATGCGAAAATCTCTGCAATTATTCCTTTTGAAGGCATTGTAAACGACAGGTTTATTGATTATAAGGAATATTATGCACAAGTTATTGAAATTACGCCTATGGAATTTGGCTTATTAAACGAGTTTAAGCAAAATATGCTTATTGAAACATTTGCAAACGCTATTCGAAGAATAACAGACTTCCAACAAGCAGCAATCGTAAAAGAAAGCAAGGCTATGATTTTGGATAACTATGTTTATTTGGAAGATAAAAAATATGATGCTTTGTTGGAGCTTCAATATGAAGGAGAAATCACTCAAAAAGAAGTTGAGGCCAGAGCAGGCGTATTTGAAGGTCGTGTTTCAAGAGTTGAAGCAATGAATAGGCAAGAAAAAGTTTTTAAAGACTATTTCTATTTCGTTGTTTTTGATAAAGATAAAGAAGCTTTGGAAACCACGACTGATGGTATGATGAGCACACTTTCAAATTCAGCAACGCCACTTACAACAAGAAGGCTTTATGGTAAAGACCTTGCAGTATTCTTGAAAGCCAATTATGGTAAAGACTTTGATGAGCGTGAACTTGAAGCTGTTCCAATGACACAATATGTAGATTGGGCAATTCCAAAGGAATTAAAGTTTAAAACAGCAAGTTATCAAGTTGACGGCAGAACATACAGACAATTTGTTATATCAGATTATCCACTTCAAGTTGCTAACGCTTGGGGATATCCATTCTTCTCACAAGACAGAACAAAAGTTACAGTTAAAATAAAACCTATTCCAAAATATAAGGCTGAAAGAAACATCGATAAAGCAATCATGGAAATGGAGTCTAAATCATCTTTCGGCGGCAGAAGCAGTAGAAGAATTGAAAATCAAACTCACATGGAAACATTGCGTGAACTTTTGGTTAGCTTGAAAAATAATAACCAACAACTTTACGATGTAAACACATACATAACTTGCGAAGATGCCGCTCGTAAAGAGGTTAGAGCAATATTAAAACAAGAAGGCTTCAAATTCTCTGAATTATTTGGTAGACAAGTTGATGGATTTATTTCTTCAAACTTATCTATGAGAGATAACATTAAAGAAACTGTTAGAGGAATACCAACATCAACGCTTGCAGCGATATTCCCATTTATTTCAGGTGCATTGCAAGATAGAGAAGGTTTTTATGTTGGTTATAATGAATATCCTATTTTCGTTGACTTCTTTGCAAGAAATCGTGAAAGAGTTAACAGTAATATGATGATTATTGGTAAATCTGGTTCTGGTAAATCTTTCGCCACAAAAACTCTTTTGACAAACTTTGCAGCAGATAACACAAAAGTATTTATTCTTGACCCAGAAGATGAATATACAATTCTTGCGGGTAACTTGGAAGGTAAAGTTATCGATGTTGGTTCATCTGCAATGGGTATTATTAATCCATTCCATATTATGACAACATTAAAAGATGATATTAAAGATATCAACGAAATGAATGACGATGAAGAAGAAGAGAAAGACGATGGCAAGTTAAAACTTAAAGAAGTATCAGATACATTCTCAGTTCACTTGCAGTTCTTGGAACAATTCTTCAAAGTTATTTTGGAAGGAATCAATTCCGATGCGTTTGAAGAATTGAACTCGTTGATTGTTGAAATGTATAACAAAAAGGGCATAGACAGTAACACAGACCTTGAAAAATTGACGCCAGAAGATTATCCTATATTCGATGATTTGTATGCAATTGTTTGCGAAAGACTTGAAAATGAAACGAATGAATACCACAAACGCAACTTATTGACAATTCAAACTTATGTTAAAAAATTCGCCACAGGTGGCAGAAATAGTAACCTTTGGAATGGCCCAACATCTATTTCAACAAAAGAAAACTTTATTACATTTAACTTCCGTTCGCTTTTGGCAAACCGTAACGAAATTATCGCGAATGCTCAAATGCTTTTGGTCTTTAAATATCTTGATAACGAAATTATCAAAAACCGTGATTTCAACATGAAATTCAAAACAAATAGAAAAATCATTGTTGTAGTTGATGAAGCCCATGTTTTCATTAACCCTAACTATCCTATCGCTTTGGACTTCATGGCGCAAATGGCAAAGCGTATCCGTAAATATTCAGGTATGCAGATTGTTATTACACAAAATATTAAAGACTTCGTTGGTTCAGTTGAAATTCAAAGACAATCAACTGCGGTTATTAACGCCAGTCAGTATTCAATGATTTTCTCGCTTGCACCTAACGATATGAACGACTTAGTCGAGTTGTATAGAAAATCAGGTGAAATCAACGCAGAAGAACAAAACAGCATCATAACAGCGGGCGTTGGACAATGCTTCTTTATATCAGGACCAATGTCCAGAACAATGATGCAAATTGAAGCGCAAGACTTCGTAAGAAAACTATTTGAATAATTCTATTAAAGTGCTATGCAAAACTTGCATAGCACCTTGAAATTTAAGGAGATTAGAATACTATGCAAGAAGAAAAAGAATTGAGTGTTGTCTATGAAGATAATCATGTTATTGTTGTTATAAAGCCACACAATATTCCATCACAAGAAGACGAAAGCGGCGATAAAGATATGCTTAATATGGTAAAAGAATATATCAAAGTTAAGTATAACAAACCGGGCAATGTTTATGTCGGCTTGGTTCATAGATTAGATAGACCAACTGGCGGACTAATGGTGTTTGCGAAGACTTCAAAAGCAGCATCAAGACTTGCTGAACAAATGAAAGACGGCAGATTTTCTAAGAAATACTTGACTGTTCTTGAAGGTTGTCCAACAGACAGAAGAAAAAAGCAAATAAATTATCTCAAAAAAGATGAAAAAACAAATATCGTAAAAATTGTGCCTATGGGAGAAGAAGGTGCAAAACGAGCAGAACTCATTTATAATATCGTTGAAGTAGAGAATAATTTAAGTTTGGCTGAAATAGAATTATTAACGGGCAGAAGCCATCAAATCAGAGTGCAAATGGCAAGTTTAAGAACTCCTGTTTTCGGCGATATTAAATATGGCTCAAAAAATTCTAATACAAATACTAAAACAGACAATTTGGCACTTTGGGCTTATAAATTGACTTTTGAGCATCCAACAACAAAAAATGTAATGACTTTCAAGTGCTATCCAGACCTTGAAAGCGAGCCATGGAAAGAATTCAATATTGAAAGATTGGTTTAAAAGGCAAATATATGAAAAAAAGAAGTGAAATTGAAGAAAAGTTTAAATGGGATTTAACTGGTTATTTCAAAGACGATGATGCCTTTTATCGTGAATATGAAGACCTAAAAACCCATGTTAACGACTTTGAAAAATATAAGGGCAAATTGTCTGATGAGAAGACTATGCTTGAATGTTTAAAACTAGAAGAAGACATCTCATTAAGACTTGAAATTTTGTATGTATACGCTTCTTTAAAAACTCGCGAAGATGCCACAAACTCGTTTTATCGTGAAAGATTAACTCTTGTTGATGCTCTTGCATCAAAGTTTTCTGTTGAAACAACTTTTATTGATATTGAAATAAAAAAATATAAAACATCAGACTTAAAAAGGCTTGCCGAAACAACTCCGTATAAAAATTATTTCAAGGGAATGATTAAGGATAGAAAATTAATTTTGTCGGAAAAAGAAGAAAAAATCATATCAATGTCAGGGGAAATGGCAGGCGGTTTTTCTGAAAATTTTGATGTTTTTGACGATGGCGATTTAAAGTTTGATTCGCCAAAAGATAGCCAGGGCAAAAAACACACTTTAACCCATTCGAATTATGTTGAACTTATGCAATCTGACGATAGAACACTGAGAAAAAACACCATAAAAGCGCTTAATAGCGCGTATGGCAAGTTTAATAACTTTTTGTCGTCAAATTACATTCATAATGTTAAGAAAAATGTATTCTACACAAGGCTAAGAAAGTTTAAATCAACCCTTGATTTATCTATTTATGCCGAAGAAGCAAGCAGAAAAGTCTACGACACATTGATTTCATCAATGCACGACAATTTGTTTGTATTCCATAAGTATTTTGATGTTAAAAGACGCAGTTTAGGCTTGGATAAATTTGCGATTTATGACCAATTTGCAAAAGAAAAAGGCGTTAAAAAGACCTATACTTTTGACGAAGCGATTGATTTAATCAAGAAAGCAACATTGCCACTTGGAAAAGAATATCAAACGCTTATAGATAGGGCAGTAAACGAGCGTTGGATAGATATTTATCCAAATGAAAATAAAGACAGCGGAGCGTTTTCATGGGGCGCATACTCAAAAAATCCAGTTGTTTTAACCAATTTTATTGGCGACACAAATTCGATTTTTACACTTGCTCACGAACTTGGACACGCAATGCACACTTACTATTCAAACAGCACTCAAAATTTTGATCAAGCAGGCTATACAATCTTCGTTGCAGAAGTTGCAAGCAATGTAAACGAAATGCTTTTACTCAAATATTTGAGCGAAAATTCGGACAACAAGTCAGATATAATTTATTATTATGACCACTTTTTGAGCGAATTTAAAGGCTCTGCATTCAGGCAACTCATGTTTTCTGAATTTGAACAATTTGCTCATGAACAATACGAAAATGACAAGCCAATTTCTGCTAAAATTTTAAATGATTTCTATTATCAATTAAATAAAACATATTTTGGAAAAGATGTTGAACTTGTGCCAGAAATTCAATATGAATGGAGCAGAATACCGCACTTTTATAACGCATTTTATGTATATAAATACGCTATCGGCATAATTTCGGCGCTTTATATCGTCTACAAAGTTTTACCAACAGAGCCAGAGCGCTATTTAAATTTCTTAAAAGCGGGTTCAACCAAAGACCCAATTTCGCTTTTAAAAGATGCAGGCGTTAATTTAAAGGATAAAAAAGTCATTGATAACGCATTTGAATATGCTTTAAAAATCATTGAAAATTGGGAAAAATTATTGTAATTACTTAGGAGAAAATTTATGGAACTTTTAGCCCCAGTTGGCAATATGGAAAAACTTAAAACAGCATTGTATTTTGGTGCAGATGCTGTTTATTTGGCTGGAAAAAGCCACGGTTTAAGGGCATTTGCCGGCAATTTTGACTATGATGAACTCAAAATCGCGTCAAAACTTATTCACGAGCAGGGCAAGAAAATGTATGTTACAGTTAATATTGTCGCTCGTAACCAAGATTTTGACGGCCTTGAAGATTATCTTAAATTTTTATATAAAATCGGCACAGATGCGATTATCGTTAGCGATATAGGAATTATCACTTTGGCGCGAAAAGTCGTTCCAAATTTAGATGTTCATGTAAGCACACAAGCAAATGTCACAAACTTGCATTCTGCTTTGTTTTTTGCTGGGTTAGGCTGTAAAAGAATTGTTCTTGCGCGCGAACTTTCGCTTCGTGAAATCAAAGAAATTAGGGCAGCGTTGCCACAAGAAGTTGAACTCGAAACATTCGTTCATGGCGCAATGTGCATCAGTTATTCGGGAAGATGTTTGTTATCAAATTATCTTCGCGGCAGAGATAGCAACAAAGGTGCGTGCGTTCAAGCATGCAGGTGGGCATATCAAATTAAAGAAATCAAATCTGATGACGAATTTCCTATTGAAGAAGACGAACGCGGCACATATATTTTAAATTCAAAAGACTTATGCTTGATTGAACACTTAAAAGAACTTGAAGAGGCGGGCATTGCAAGCCTAAAAATCGAAGGTAGAATGAAGTCTTCTTATTATGTAGCAAATGTCGTAAATGCTTATAGAAGGGCATTAGACAATATAAATGATGCAAAATTTTTAAAAGAAATGTATCTTGAAACCGAAAAATCAAGCCATAGACAATATACAACTGGTTTTTATTTTGATAATAATGAAGAAAGAGAATATTTGAAAGAATCTATGCCAATTCAGTCGCACGATTTTGTCGCTATTGTATTGGAAGACGAAAATTCGGGCAAAGTCTTAGTTGAAGAACGAAATATGTTCAAATTAGGGGACGAATTGGAAGTTCTTTCGCCAAATGACACTTTCAATAAAAAGTTAATTATTAAACAAATTGAAACTGAAGACGGCGAATATATAGAAGATGCTAGAAAAGTTCAACAAAAACTATATATAAATTCTGATAATTTAGCATTGAAAGCAGGAGATATACTTAGAAAAAAGTTAAAATAAAAAGATTTAAACTATTCGCAAAAGACACATTTTGCGAATAGTTTGGCAATATTTTAAAAGGATTTTGAAAAATTATCAAAATCCTTATTTTTATAAATTTTAATTAAATTTTGCATAGTTTATATAATATGTTGTATTATTCATTTTTATAAAACAATATTTAGTGCTATGCAATTAATTATTAGTAATCAAATTAGAAATTTCTTTAATTAAACTTTTTATTTCATAAATCGATAATTCTTCATCTTCGTATAAAGATTTGTTTGTATTATAAATTGATCTAAAATCTGAGATGTCAGCGTTTTTTAAGAAATTTATCGACCTAACGAACACATCATAAACATTTCCTACAAAAATTTCATTTGGACAATTATAAATTAAACTATCAATAAAATCTAAACTTGTTGTATTCCAAATATTATGCGTTAATGCTTTATAAATCTTTATTACTTTTAATAACAAATTATCATTACTTACTATTCTTGAAACTTTACTTGTGGTATTTTGCGAATAGTTAAGGCTGTCTATTTCTTTATTTTTGCTATCTAACGCTATCAAAGCGTCATCTAAATAAACAATTTTAAATTTGTTTTTACGAGCGTTCCAAACCCTTATTTCATCATCATGAACAAAAGCTGGCACAATATTAATCTTATACCCTAAATCTTCCTTAGAAAGCACTGTAATTTTGTCTGGATAGTTATAAACAACGGTCATTTGAGACATAAAATTCACAATATATTCGAAGAATTCGTCTTTCAAATTCAATATAGTGTATGGTTTTTCTTTTTTTTCTTTAAGTTGTTGCTCTGTGATTAAATCGTAATCTTTGCGGTTTTTTCTATTTGAAAACAGCTTTCTTTTTTTCTTGCTTGCCCTTCTATTAGCCCAGGCTAGTTTAATTTTACGCCAAAGCATTTTCCTTTTATTTTGGAGTTCTGAAACCGTATTGAGTTCCAGTTGCCCTGATTTTATGAGCAAATACATATTTAAATCAGATTCTTGATAATTTGTTTTTGTTGCGAAATCTCCGAACAATTTTGAATCAACATTGTTAATGGATATAAATTTGTTATGCCCTGCCAAGTCGATTGAAATATCATCTATAAGGTCAGAAAATTTATACACTAAATCATAGGCATTTGTGCTGTCTATTTCGCTTGCAAAACTTTCTATCATTGTTTTATCTATTAATGCTAAGTTGTTTTTAGCCATTTTTAACCTCTATCATTGTTATTATAACTTATAATACATTAAATTACAATCAAATTTATTGATTTCTATAATTTTTATTTATTTTGTAGTGCTATGCAAACATAAATACATTATATGGTAGAAATATGCAAATAATTTTTAAAAATTAAAAAATTTTTATAAAATTGATTTGTAATATTTGACATTACTTGTACGAAATATTATTATATCAATGTATGGCAAAAATATCTTATCACAAAGAAAGAGATATAATTAATCAAGAAAAACTTTCAGAAATTTTGGCTACTCTCCCGGACTATGTCCCCGACTTTTTTATTGCGATAGAAAACAATTCTTCAACATTGACACGATTAAATTATGGATACGATTTAAGGTTGTTCTTTGAATATATTTCAGAAAAGTTAAATAAAAAAATTACCGATATAACGCTTGAAGATTTGGACAATATTAAAGCAAGAGATATTGAAAGGTTTTTGAGTTACATATCATATTATGAAAAAGATGGCAAAACTTTTGTTAACAAAGAGCGTGGCAAAGCAAGAAAATTATCCGCTCTCAGGAGTTTTTTTAAGTTTTTATTTAACTCTGATTTGATTTCATCAAATGTTATCACAAAAATTTCAACTCCTAAAATACATCAGAAAGAAATTATTAGACTAGAAGTTGATGAAGTGGTCAAATTGTTAAATCAAGCGGAAAATCCAACGAATTTAACTAAGCGTGAGCAAGGTTATAACAAAATAACAAAAGAACGAGATTTGGCGATTATGTCAGTTTTTTTAGGCACAGGAATAAGAATAAGTGAGCTTGTAGGGCTAAATGTTGACGATATTGATTTTAACAATAACAGTTTTAAAATTACGCGTAAAGGCGGAAATGAAGTAGTTTTATATTTTTCGGACGAAGTTAAAGATGCGATGATTTCATGGTTAAAAATTAGAGATGAAATCAAAACTTTGGACGATGACGAAAAAGCACTATTTTTAAGTTTACAACGCAAGCGAATAACGCCACGCGCGGTTGAAAATTTGGTCAAAAAGTATTCACAAGCAGTAACTCCCCTCAAAAAAATCTCACCACACAAACTTAGAAGCACTTATGGCACAAATTTATATCGTGAAACGCAAGATATTTACATTGTTGCCGATGTTCTTGGTCATAAAGATGTTAACACTACGAAAAAACACTATGCTGCAATATCAGAAGACATTCGTAGAAATGCGTCAACTAAAGTCAAATTGAGATAACAAAAAAACACTCAAAAAATGAGTGCTTTTTTATTGATTTTATTTTCGCTAATCAAGTGTAATTGTCCGGCAAATCGTTTTCAAATAACACTATATCACCTTTTTTTGCGAGTTCTTTAATTTTTAATTTTGCATCAATTAATGAAATTGCATACAAAATTTTACTTTCGTCAAAACCTGCATCTTTTAGCCCTTCGGCTATTTTTTCTTTATTCACTTGATTTACGATTATTACATAGTCGCACACTTCGGCGAGTTGTTTACCAAAATTATAATTTGCTTCATGTTCATAATTGCCGAGCTCTACAAGCCCTGGTGTTACGACAATTTTATTACCATTTTCAAATAATTTTAGCACTTCAAGTGCTGCCTTTGAACCTTCGACACTAGAATTAAACGAGTCGTCTAAAATTATTAAACCATTTTCTTTTTTAAGTTCCATTCTATGATTGATTGGTTCAATTTTCGCAATTCCTATTTTTAATTGTTCAAGAGTCAATCCAAGTTCATGAGCCAAAGCACAGCACATAAGAATATTTTGCAAGTTGTGCAGACCTAATAATTTGGTTTTACAGTTGATGTTTTCTTCTCCGATACAAAGTTTAAAAGTTGTTCCTTTATCTGTGGTTTTAACATTCTCTGCGTGGACATAACAAGTTGTATCTTGTGTTGAAGTTAAGATTTTTTTGCATTCGCATTTTTCATAAAGTGGCATACTTGGCTCGTTATCTCTATTGAAAACTGCAATGCCCTTATCTTTTGGTAGCGCTTTAATGAGTTCATTTTTCGTTTTAGCGATATTTTCTAGGCTGCCAAAGGTTGACAGATGTTGGCTACCTACTGATGTTAAAATTCCGTATGTTGGTTGAATCATATCGCATAAGAATTTGATATCACCCACTTGTTTAGCACCCATTTCAGTGATTAAAACATCGTGGTTAGGCTTTAAATAGTCCAAAACAACTCTTGTTAAGCCCATTGGTGTGTTAAAACTATGTGGAGTTATGCAAACGCTGTATTTTTCAGACAAAAGCGAATTTAAAATAAATTTGTTACTTGTTTTACCAACGCTGCCGGTTATACCAATTTTAATAAGTGTTGGGAATTTCTCCAATTTCTTTTTTGCTCTTACGATATATCTTCTGTTATTCAAAGTTTCAAAAGGCCAAGTTATAAAGTGTGCAAGTGGAACTAAAATTGGAATTAAAAGTGGTGTAAGCGCTATTGTTGGAATGTCTGGAATCACATCTGGCAAATACTCAACTGAAAGCCAATATACGATGAATGTAACCCCCGCTGACAAAATATACAAGCAAGCGACAAGCCTATCCATTCTATAAGTTTGTTTAAGAGGCGTCTTTTTAGGCTCATGATACATATTGATTATGAAAATCAGCGCAAAATAAAGATAAAAAATCAATCCAAAATAAGATAGATAACTTTGCTTATCTAAAAACGAGTTGAAAAGTGCCGCAGAAACAAGCATACATGCGTAACTCAAAAAACTGAGCATGACTATTCTTGAAAAATAGTTTGCATGCGTGTCGGCGAGCCAGGCTCTATATCCGTTGACTTTATAACCAGAAAGTTGAATCATTTGAAGAAATTTACAACTTGCAAAGCAAAGCAAAACGCCGTTTAAAACTGCAAGTGCAATTCCGATGTATAAATTTGGGTTTGATAAATCAAAAAAGTTCATTGTCGCTCCATAAATTAATATGCTACTTTGTTTAATTAAGTCCATTTTATCATATTTTATTTAATTTGAAAATAGATTTTGTCAACTATTTAAAAATAAACTAACATATTTTAGAACGATGTTAGATTGCTCTAAATATACGAAATGCCCAGCATTTTTAATGATTATAAGTTGCGAGTTTTTAATGTTTTTATGTAGTTTTTTAGCCATATAGATTGGCGTTTCTTTGTCATTTTTCCCATAAATTATAAGCGTTTTGCAAGTTATAAGTTTAGAATTTGGCGTTAAATCTGTGTTGACGATGTTTGAAAAGGTTGATTTCATGACCGTTGACAACTGTTTATAATCATTTGAGCCCATTTTTGCTGCTTGTTCGGGTGAAATCTTTTTGATAATTTTATATTTTAACACTTTATAATGATAGTTTAGGTTGCGTTTCGGTTTTATGCCTGCTGAAGCTATTAAAACAAGTTTGTCAATTTCTATTTCGCCGCTACTTGCAAGCAAAATTGCAACACGCCCACCAAATGAATGGCTGATGATATTTAGCGAGTTGTATGTTTTTTCTTTTTGCTGATTTTGAATAATTTGCAGGGTTGATGAAAAATAATCTTGCATTGTCCAAACTTCATTCGGTTGTGAACTTTTTCCAAACGGTGGAAAATCGATAAACAACATAGTGTATTTGTTTATGTCAAAACAAGATGCAAAAGGCGCAAAAAGTTCGCTTCCAGCACCCCAACCATGAAGAAAAACGACGAGTTCATCGCCGTTTCCTTGTTTAAAATAATTTATATTTGTCTGTTTATATATAAATTCCATTAAGAATTTATATGAAATTTGCTCATTAATTGTTATTCATGAGTTTTTCTTTGAGTTGCTGTTCCAAAGTGCTTAAAATGTCTGGATTTGCAAGCAAGAATGACTTTGCTGCTTCCCTTCCTTGGGCAATTTTGTTGCTTTGATATGAATACCAAGAACCTGTTTTTTGAACAAGTCCGTTATCAACTGCAAGGTCTAATATGTTGCCTTCTTTTGAAATACCCTTTCCGAATACGATTTCAAATTCTGCTGTTTTGAAAGGTGGAGCAAGTTTGTTTTTAACAACTTTAACTTTTGTTTTTGAAGCGTAGACTTCGTTTGAACTATCTTTCATAGACTCAATTTTTCTTACATCAAGTCTGATACTTGCATAGAATTTCAATGCTTTACCACCTGTTGTTGTTTCTGGTGTGCCAAAGCCGATTGTGTTCATTTTTTCTCTTAATTGGTTGATGAAAATTACGCAAGTGTTACTTTTTGCTGTGATAGCAGTGATTTTTCTAAGTGCTTGACTCATAAGCCTTGCTTGAAGTCCCATGTGGGAATCGCCCATTTCGCCGTCAATTTCCGCTTTTGGAGTCAATGCAGCAACTGAGTCGATAACAACGATATCAACAGCACCTGATTTAACAAGTGTTTCGCAAATATCGAGTGCTTGTTCGCCGTTATCTGGTTGAGAAACATAAAGTTCATCAATGTTAACGCCAAGTTTTTGAGCATAAATTGGGTCTAATGCGTGCTCAGCATCAATGAATGCAGCAGTTCCACCTGCTTTTTGTGCTTCCGCCAAAATGTGCAATGAAACAGTTGTTTTACCAGATGACTCTGGCCCATAAATTTCAATAATTCTGCCTCTTGGGACACCGCCGATTCCAAGTGCTAAATCTAACGACAAGCAACCTGTGCTAATAACATCAATTTTTTGAATCGGAGCATCGCCCAATCTCATAATTGCACCTTTACCGAATTGTTTTTCGATTTGCGCAAGTGCGTCATCTAATGAATGAATTTTACCTTTTTCTGCCATAGTATTATCCTTTTAATTTATCTTTACTTAACATCTTTATTATACAATATTTTTTTCTAAAAAGAAATCGTTTTTACGCAATTTTTTAATCAAATAGAAAAATGCTGCCATGGTTGTAATTTCTATAATCTCTTCGCGATTGCCTTCAAATATGTTTTTATAAACATCAATTTTTTTCTTGTCGCCAATAGCGATATAAACAAGTCCATTATCAGGATTATTGTCCCCACCAGCATAGCCTGTTGTGGCAATAACAATGTCAGCTCCGCTTTTGTTTAAGCAGCCTTTTGCCATGTCGTATGTTGTTTCAACGCTTACCGCTGTGTGCGTATTTAAAACCTTTTCAGGAACATCAAGCATACGCATTTTAGCATTGTTTGTGTATACAACATTTCCTTCTAGCAAAATTTGACTTGCCCCTGCGTTGTATTTAACAAAACACGCGCTCACATTTCCTGCTGTGATTGATTCCGCCGTTGCAAGAGTTAGATGATTGAGTTTCATGAGTCTGAAAACCGCTTCGTAAATTGAGATGTCTTCTTCGGCATAGATGTAATTATTTAAGCGTTGAAAAATCTCCGCAGTTTTGTCCATAACCCTGTTATTCGAGTCATCAGCATCAATTTTTATGCTAACAATCGGGCCTTCTTCTTGTAAAGTAATTAAAACACCTTCGCTGTTAGCGAAGATGTCCGAAAGTATTGAAGTTACATCTGCTTTTGTGATTCCAAAACATTTAAAAATGCTATTTTTCATCTTTATTACTCTTTAAAACTGCTCTATTTTTAACAAGATAATTTATTCCTGAAATAATTGTCAAAAGAACTGCAAGACCAAGCAAAACCCAGTTTACGATTTCAAAAACTTGAATTCCAACACCAGAATAAGTTGTGTCTTTATACAAGAAAGACAAAAGCATTAAACCGCCAAATGAGAAAAATTGAAGGTTTGCTTTGATTTTGCCCCACCAGTCAGCTGCCATAACAAAATTTTTTGTTGCAGCGATTTGTCTAAATGCTGAAATTGCAAATTCTCTTGCCAAAATGATGATTGCTGCGATTGCTCCATAAGGTTGTGGAACTGTGCCATCACAAATTACCAAAATCAATGCGGTTGTAGTTAAGAGTTTGTCTGCGATTGGGTCTAAGAATTTGCCAAGGTCTGAAACCATGTTGTATTTTCTAGCGATGTGGCCATCAACGAAGTCTGTTAAAGCAGCAACGATGAAAAGGACAAGTGCTACGATTTTTCCGTAAGGAATGAATGTTGCAAGGTAAAAGAATGCCATCAATGGTATCATAATTATTCTTGCTAATGTAATTCTGTTAGGTATAGTCATAAAAACTCCTTAATTTTATTTTATCAAACAATTATAAATTTCCAAAACGATTAGTCTAATTTAGTTGTGGCGATAAAAGAATATCCTTCAAAGCCGATAATTTTTGCTTTATAGAATTGACCGACTTCTACATTCTCGCTGCAATCAATTTTGACATTAAAATCGACATTTGGACTTTGTTTTTCGGTTCTTGCAATGAAATATCCTTCTTCGCTGTCAAAAGCGTCAACGACAACTTCAACAACTTGACCAATTTGACTTTGGTTGATTTCATTTGCGATTTCTGCTTGAACTTGTTCTATCTTTTTCACGCGTTTACGCTTGATAAATTCAAAAACTTGACCTTTTAAATAGAACGCTTTTGTTCCTTCTTCGCGGCTATAAGGGAAGAAACCGACTTCTTCCAATTTGTATTCTTTCAAGAAATTGATTAATTTTTTAAATTTCAAGCTTGTTTCATGTGGATAGCCAATTATGAATGTTGAGCGAATGCAAATGTTTGGATAATTCGCTCTTATTTTGTCCAAAAGTGCCCTTACTTCCGCTTCGCCAGCACGCCTATTCATGCTTTTTAAGATGCTGTCATCAATGTGTTGCAATGGAATATCCAAATATTTGCAAATTTTGCTGTTATTGTTAATTTCATCTAAAAGTTCGTCCGTTACAAGTTCTGGATACAAGTAATGGAGCCTAATCCACTTAACATTTTTGATTTTTGAAAGTTCTCTTAAAAGTTCAACGAGCCTATATTTTTTGTATAGGTCAATGCCATATCTTGTCACATCTTGTGCAACGATAATCAACTCTTTCGCACCGCCACTTACAAGTTCTTTTGCGCGTTTGATAACATCTTCAAAAGGCACTGAGCGATATCTTCCCCTAATCCTTGGAATTGTGCAATATGAACAACCATTATTGCAACCATCAGCAATTTTTAAATATGCAAAGTGCTTTGGAGCCATTGCTTTTTGCTTGTCGTTTTTTTTCTTGATTTCAATATCAAGATTATATGTATCGGCAATTATCTCTACTATATCTTTATTATCTTTGATTGGCACAAATGCATCAACTTCTGGAAGATAATTTTTAAGTTCTTCTAAATACCTTTGATTTAAACAGCCAGTTACTATCACTTTTTCGAGTTTGCCGCGTTTTTTGAGTTCAATCATTTCCAAAATGTTTTCGATTGCTTCTTGTCTTGCTGGTAAAATAAACGCACAAGTATTAACAAGCACGATGTCTGCATCTTCAATATTTACCATTTTAAGACCAAAATCTTCTATTGATTGCATCATTTCTTCAAGGTCGACCCTGTTTTTGTCACACCCCAAAGAAATATATGCAATTTTTTTAGTTTTGAAATCTTCCAATGTTATTTCTTCATTTGCCATAAAATTATTCTCCGTCATCGCCGAAAAGTTCTTCCCATTGCTCCATTGTGATGTAAACAGAGCGTGGTTTAGAGCCGTCAGCGCCTGAAATATAATTAGCTTCTACCATTTGGTCTAACATTCTTGCTGCCCTTGGATAACCAACTTCAAATTTGCGTTGAATCATTGTAATTGACGCTTGACCATTTTCAATAATGTATTTAAGCGCAAGTGGCAACAATTCATCACATGAACCTTCGGTTGCGTTATCTCCAAACGATGCTTTTGGTGATGCTGTTAAAGTTTTTGCAATTTCCATGTCATATTCAGAAGGATTATTTGCTTTAACATATTCAACAACTTGTTCAACTTCTTTTGTTGAAACAAAGCAACCTTGAATTCTTGTTGGCTCTGGCCTATCATTTGGGAAATAAAGCATATCGCCCTTACCAAGAAGTTTTTCTGCGCCAGCAGCATCAATAATAGTTTTTGAGTCAACATAACTCATAACTGCAAAGGCAATTCTTGATGGGAAGTTTGCTTTAATTGTTCCTGTGATGACATTTACAGATGGTCTTTGAGTTGCTAAAATTAAGTGAATACCACAAGCACGCGCTTTTGCTGCAAGCCTTGCGATTTTATCTTCAAGGTCTTTCTTTGCTTGAATCATAAAGTCTGCAAGCTCATCAATGATAATGACGATGAGAGGCAATTTTTCTTGTTCACCATTAACAACTGCACTGCTCATGTTATATTCTGCTAAGTTTCTTGCGCGAACATTTTGGAAAAGGCTAAACCTTCTTTCCATTTCCGCAATAGACCAGTTAAGAGCATTAATTGCTTTGTCAATGTCTGAAATAATTCTTGGTTGCAACAAGTGTGGCAAGCCATCGTATATTGAAAATTCAACGCGTTTAGGGTCAATCAAAATTAACCTTAAATCTTCTGGTGAAGTTCTATAAATTAGTGAAATAATTATTGAGTTTAAGCAAACAGATTTACCAGAACCAGTTGCTCCAGCAACAAGCAGGTGTGGCATTTTTGCTAAATCGCAAAGTTTTACATCGCCGTTAATGTCTTTGCCAAGAGCAAAAGTTAATGGTTGTTTTGCTTCTATAAACTCTCTTGAATTGATAATTTCTTTAATTCCAATTGTTGAAATTTTATCGTTTGGAACTTCAATACCAACTGCACTTCTGCCTAAAATTGGCGCTTCAATTCTGATATTCCCGTTTGATGCGATTGAATATGCGATGTCGTCTTGGTGCGACAAAATCTTCTTAATTGGAATGCCTGCTGGCATTTCAAGTTCATATCTTGTAACTGCTGGGCCAATTACAATTCTAACAACTTTTGCTGGAATATTGAAATTCAACAAACTTTCTTCAAGTTTGTGTGCGTTTTCTTGAACGCTTGCTTGCATATCAAAATTGTTGTTTTCAATCGTTTGCAACAAATCGATTGGTGGACGAACATATTTTGGTGGTTTTTTGTAAAAGTTCTTTGGTGTTTCAACTTGACTTTTCTTTTCTGCCCCTTGAATTTCAAGTTGAACACTTTCTTTCTTAGGTTTGATTTCTTCCGCTTTGATACTTACGGTTTTGTTATCGTCATCTAAAATTTGATTGATAAATTCCCCTGCTTTTGCGGTTGAAACGCTGTCTTCTTCAACATTTTCTTCGTGTTCTTCAACTATTTCGTTATCTTCTTCGTGTTCATCATTAAGTTGATGTTGATTATGAAAATTTGCGTGATTATCGTAGTCAACATTATCTAAGTCAACAAAATTTATGCTACTATCAAAATTTTTGCCTTTGTTTTCTGTAATTCTGTTTTTGAAAAAGTTGATGCCATCTTCGTGGAAAACCTTTTCTGGTTCTGTGATTTGACTGCTTTCTTGTTTCATTGATGCAATTGTAGCGTTCATTTCACTTGCGAAATTGTTTGATACGCTTTCGTTTACAACTTTTGGTGTTTTATTTGCATAGGAAACAACATCTAAAAAGTTTGGTGGTGTCAAAATATAGTCTTTTCTTGAAATCTCATGATTTTGCAATTTTTGTTGCAGTGGTGTTGCTGGTTCTTTTGCAATGTTCTCACTTGTTTCAATAACGCCACTTTTTATAAGCCCCAATTTTCTTTTTGCATTTATTTCGGAATTGTTTTCTTCTTCAATTTTTGCATTTAAAGTTATTTTTGTTTCAGGTTCTTTTTCTTTTTTCTTTCTCTTCTCAATCGCTCTATCCAACTTTGAAAGAGTCGTTATTTCTTCACCTTCCCTGCCAATCAAGTTGCCTTCACTATCAACAACCCATTCGCCTTTCTTTTCGTTAACAACTGGTTGTTTGACTTCCTTTTTCTCAACAACTTTTTCTTTTTTCTCTTTTGGCTTTACAATTTCTTCTTGTTCTTGTTTGTCTTTAACAACTTTTATGACTTTTCCTTTGTCGGCATTTTTTCTCATATAAATCAAAAAGTCAACTGTCAACCAAGTGAAAACAATAAATAAAATTGAAAAAATAACATACGCGCCGATGTTGTTAAGCGTGTATTTAATTGGTGCTAAAAATATGCCGATAATAATTCCGCCAGGTGTTAATTGTTTGGTGTAGCAAGCGCCTAAAAATTCAAAAAATTTGCCTTCAAATTTGTGCATGATAGCCATTTGAATGATTGCAAGCAAACTGATAAGCGAGCAAGAAATGTAAACGATATATTTTGCAGGCATAACATAATGCCTTTTATTAATAAGTGCTAAACCGATTACAAATGTTAAAACAAAAAGCGGATAAGCGAAAAGGCCAAAAGTACCAAGCAAAAAGTGCTTCAAAAAGCCGATAAGCCCCGTGAACAATGGAATAAAACATAGGGTTGAAAGAGTGATCAAACCTATGCCAACAATCAAACGCACTTTTTTCCTAGAAACCTTCTTTTCCTTAGCCACAACAATCTCCGTTAAACTATTTCTACAAAAAATAAAGTTAAAAATTTAACTCTATTTTTAATACTATTTGATTATAACACATTTATTTAAAATTTAAAATAGGAAATTACAAAAAAATTGATTTTTTTGACAAATTTTATATGAATTTAATTAAGCGAAAAATTGCTCATTTACATAAGCCGCTTCAATCGCTTGAATTTGCAAAATAACATTGAAACCTGTGAATGAAAAGTGTTCAACTGTGCCGCCTGCTATTTCAAATGGTGAAAATTTAATTGCGTTCACTGTTGATGTTTTTAAAAATGAAACTTGCATATATTCTTCAATCAACAAAAGGTCACCAGCGTTTGCTTTGCCGCCAGTCCATTCTGTTTTATTTCCAACATAATACGCCCACTCGCCATTTTCATCAACAAGCCAGTTTTCGCCAAATTTAAGCGGACTTAAATTGCCAAAAGCCTCCAACATTTGTTCATTTGTTAATAAATTGCCTGTAATTTCATCTCTATACAAGATTTTAGCACGCAAATAGAAATTGTCTGTTGTAAGTGATGTCATAACAGGATTTACAACGGCAATTTTGCCGTTAGGCCTTACATTATGCACATCAAGCCTTGAAATTGTTGTTTCGTCATTCAAATCTGAATACGAATTAACATCGTATTTTAAAAGCCAAAATTCTTGTGTGTTTTCGTCATAATCTATTGTTGGATTTGGCGTGTTATAGCCAAAATCAACTTTAATGCCAGGAGTTAGGTTTACTTTGCCGGAGATTTCTCTATTAGAACCGAACCAAGCACCTGTTACGCCCATTACGATTGAAGAAACAAGCAGCAAAATAAGCACTGCAATTATTGAAATATACACTTTATGCAAAGTTTTTTGTTTCATGTTTCCCCCATTTTTGATTTTATATTTTTATTTTAACTTTTTAGCGTTGAGTTGTCAAACAATTTTACACACATAAAAAATTTACATAAATAAAAAACAGCAAGTTAATTGCTGTTAATTTGCTTCATAAAAATCAAATGACTTCATTATCTCGGTCAAATCGTCCGTTGGATTAATACACTCATTTAAATCAAAGCCCGTTTCATTTGGAACAAACGCCGATGTTGTAGGTTTATTCACTGTTAAAGATTTTGCAAATGCGCTGTCATTTTCGTCATCAGAATCTAAAAACTTATCAACCAAATTTTCATACTTTTCGTTGTCATTTTCTGATAATTTAATGTCTATAATTGGCTTAATATTTGGTGCTTTTTCTTCAAGTTTAACAAGTTCTGTTTTGTCTTCTGCGCTGACTTTAACTTTGCGCTCAATTTTAACTTGACGCTCTTTTTTGTCTTGCAAACTCTTTGCTTTGAGTCCTGTAAGTTTATTTAAAAGTGCCCTAATTGGGTCTGTTGCGGGATTTGTGTTCATAATTTCAACATTAAAGTCGTCTTTCAAAGCACTGTTTATAGAATTTTTCAATTTAAGCATATCCTCCTTAACATTAGACACTTCACTAATAGCAGGATATTTCCTTAACATTTCGTTAAGGAGTGTTTCCCATTTTGTATATAAAATTGTTAGTTGCTCAATTTTAAGTTTGTAAATATTTTTAGAACTTTCTTCTATGTCTTTTGCTTTATCAACTGCCGCAGTCAACGCAAGTGCGATAGAGTCACTTTTCCCTTGAATAACAGATATCTCGCCTTTAAGTTTTGCGATTTCTTCGTCTTTTTCGTTAATAAGTTGCTCTTTTTCTTTTGCTAATTCAGCAAGAAATTTATCTACTTCTTCCCTATTATAACCATTTTTTTGATTAGAAAATTTCATACTTTCCTCGTGTTTGATATTATTGCTTTGACTGCAAATATAGTTGCGATAACGGCTGTAAGCACAAGCAGCGAAATCATTGCCCATAAACTAAGCAGCCCATTTGCATATACAACTAAGATTATATCAAACAAAAGTGCAAATGTAAATATTTTAAGGTGAAAAATTTGTCGAAAAAACAAGAAAATTATCAACGATGAAATTCCAAAAGAAAATATATATCCAACAAAGTTATAAACTAAATTCAACTTGTAAAATTCGGAGACAATTCCAAATGCTCCACATAAAATCAACACCAATCCCACCCATAAATTTGTGTCTATGCCGTAAAAGACATAACGCGGAAATAGCGTTAATGAAAGCGCTATAAGCCCAAACGAAAACCAGTTTTTATAAAATGGAAATATGACGCCAAACACTGACAAAATAAGTAATGCTAGATAAATCAGAGCGATAAATAAAACAAAGAGCATGGAAAATATTGACTTTTTCATGCTCTAATTATTAACAATAATTTTATTATTTATCAATTTCTTCTGTGATAATGCTGTCTAATTCATCTTTCACAAAAGTTTTATCTTTATCTTTTTCAAAAATAACAGAAATTGTGTTTATGAAAGCATCTTCCGATATTGCTCTGCCAAGGCCAACAAGTTTTTTAATGTGCAAAATTGTGTTGACTTTGTGATCATGAAATTCGCCGCATGGCTCGCTTGCATAGAACATATCTAGGCTGTTTAAAAGACCATATAAATCAAAAATTACAAAGTTGATTTTATTTCCATCTCTTAGCAAAGTTTCAGCATACTTAATAGCATTGTTTATATTTTGAGAAACAAGTTGCAATTCTTGACCATAACCTGTCATGAATTTATCAATTTTTTGCCTTGATTGAAAGAAAAATAAGTTTTCTGGTGAAAGTTCTGCGCCAACAAAAATGTATTTCGTTTTGCTTTCGTCATTATCTACCATATCAACAAGCATTTCAGTTGCCAATTGTGGGTTTTGTGAATTAAAAAGAATTCTCGAACCTTTGTAAATTTCATTCCCTAATATATTGATTTTTTCACTTGTTTTTTGAGCAAGATTTATGTCTAAATTTTTTCTAATTGCTAAATGATTTGCGATTTCTTTATCATTAACAAAGTTAATTTGTGAAAGTGTTCCGCACTCTTCATCATCTTTAACAGGATTTGCAATTCCTTCAATTTTATCTCCTTCTCTAAGCGAAAGTTCGTCTATAAAATTATCTGGAACATAAATAACTTTTGTTGAATTAAAAGGATATATTTCATGATTTAAAACATAATATTTGCCTTGATATATTTTGATGTAGCCTTGAACAAAATGCTCGTCTTTTCTGTTAAAATCTGTAAATTGTGATTGTGAGAATTTCAAAATGTTAGAATAACAAAACTCATTTTGTTTGGTTTGCGATTTCAAATTTAACAAGCCTTTTGGAAAGACTTCTTGGGCAATGCCAAGCACTCTAGATACCGATTTCGGCGGTCTACCCTTGTTTGAATTTGTGGTTGTAGGTTGCATTTCTCCTGAAGATATTTTCAAAATATGCTCACAAAGTTCCGCTCTCTTTTTTGTTGTTGGGGACTCCACGCCAACCTGCCTTGCAAGTTCGCGTAATTCATAAATACCTAATTCTTTAAGAAATTCCTGAGTTATTTTCTTTTCCATACCTATTTTCGAAAAATATTATAACACATTTTTTACAAAAATCAAATAAAATAAAAAATTTTGTAAATTTTTCGATAAATTTACAAAATTTTTAAGCGAAAAAGCACATATTTTGTCGAAATATGGTTAAATTTGTCAATCTTTTTTCCTTGTAAACACAAGGACAAAGCGCAATAAATTCAAAATTGAAACGATTAAAGCAGCAACATAAGTTAGTCCTGCTGCTCTTAAAACTTTTTTACAACCTGGCATTTCAGATTCATCTAAAATTTGTGTTGATTCTAAAATTTTAAGAGCTCGATTTGAAGCATTATATTCAACCGGCAAAGTAGCTAAGTTTACAAGAATAGCAATTCCAAAGAATGCAACACCAGACCACAAACAAACAGTTCCGATTATGCCATCAATATATATAAAATTGTATACCAAACCAATTATAACAAGTGGCCATAAAAAATATGAAGAAATATTACAAAAACCAACTGCAAAAGTTCTAAGTTTTGCTGGAAAATATCCTTTGTTATGTTGAATTGCATGCCCTACTTCGTGCATAGCAACGCCAAGTGCGGCGATTGATGACGAATTTGAAATATCTTCCGATAGCCTAACAACATTTGAGCGTGGATCATAATGGTCTGTTAAAGTTCCACTAACACTTTCTATGCCAACTTCTTGAAGCCCTGCACCGTCCAAAATTTGCCTTGCAGCGTCTTTTGCAATGATATTTTTATTTGAAATAACTTTTGAATATTTCCTATAAGCACTATTAACTTTCGCTTGCGCCACAGCGGCAAAAATTAACCCTGGAATTAGGATAATTCCCATTAAAATATATTCCCAATAAGCACTGATAGCATACATAATTTCAATCCTTTATTCTATTTTATTAATTTAAAAGCAATTTTAAAACATTTTTGCTCGTTTTGTCAAGAATGTCCACCACAAGATTGCTCGTAAAAAATCTCCAACATAAGTTAAAAGTGCTGAACGCAAAAGTTCATGTGCCATTTTCAACTCATCTTCATTCAAAACTTCCATATCTTTTAAAATTTTGAGTCCGCGATGAGAAGCATCTCTTTCAAGCGGAATTGAAAAAAATTTCAAGGACAAGGCAATCAAAAATATTAATGCACTGATTGCTAATAAAATGATGCCGACAACATACAAATCACTAAAAACAAGAAGCAAAAAAAGCCCAATCAAAGCTAAAGGGAACATTAAATAGCCCATGTGCCTTGTTAGTTTCATTAATGTAATATTAAGTTTAAATTTTTTGGTGTTATTTAAGTCTTGCAAAGCATGGCCAAATTCATGAGCTACAATCGCTAATGCTGCAACTGATGGAGTGTCGCAAGTTTCGTCTGAAATCACAACGGTTTTGGCTTTACTGCTGTATGCGTCAGTCATTACCCCTGCTGTTCTAGCAACTTTGATTTTGCCATTTGTGACTTTGTCTGCCACCATCAACGCGAATTGCCCGCCAGTTAACTTTGAACTACACAATTCGTTATTATATACTTCATAAGTATCTTGGAGTTGAGCACCAGAATATGTGGCAATGGAAAGAGCCAAAATCAAAAACAAAACGATAACGCCTATAATTACCCATATCATGCTTGCATTATAATTCAAAAAAAGAAAATTCCCAAACGAATAAGGGAATTTTGCAAGTTAAATTTTGTTGAATTTTAAATTATAAATAAGATTTTATTTCTTCCAAAATATCGTCTTTTTGTCTATAGCCAATCATTTTGTCTGTTTCAACGCCTTCTTGGAAAATAATCATTGTTGGAACACTCATAACACCGAATTTTTTTGCAAGGTCGTAACTTTCGTCAACATCAACCTTTACTATATCAAATTCACCTTTTGATTCTTCCAAAACTTCTTCCAAAACTGGTGATAACATTCTGCAAGGTCCGCACCATGTTGCAAAAAAATCAACAAGAACAACTTTTTTACTTTTTATAACTTCATCAAATTCTTTCGCGTTAATCACTCTCATAATTCACCCCTAATTAATTTGTATACTATTCGCAATAATATGCTTGTTTTGCATATTTATTGACGATTAATTTAATAATTGCAGCAACAGCAAAGCCAAAAATTGCAAGAGATGCTGCTAATATGTAATGATAAAGGTCATTTTTAAAGAAGAAACCAAAGCCAAAACCGCATAAAAACAAGAAAAGTGGCATTAAAACGAGCAATAAATTTTGCCAAGTTTTAAATTTTGGTGCTTTATAAAGTGCAACAACATCGCCAACTTTTTTATTTTTGACATGAGCAACAACTTTTTTTGTTTCTTCGCCAACTGTGTATGTCACAATTGCTTTATTTTTCATAACTTCTTCAATTTTTGCTTCTGTTGATATAATATTTTTTTCCATTTTTTCACCTAATTTTAATATAAACTATAACTTATTTTTTTGCAAACAAACTTAATTAATTTGTCAATTTTTCCACAACAAAACTTGAAATCACTGCCGCAAGACTTGCAGGAAAATACACAAGAGAACCAATATTGCGTTCGCCAATTTCATTTTCAATTGCTGGTTTAACAGATTTCACATTTGTTATTCCAACATCAAGACTTTCAACGCCGTGCTCCCTTAATGATTTTCTCATAACTCTTGCAAGGCCGTCATCTGATGTTTTGTAAATATCTTTAATTTCATAATTTGGAGTTCCAATTCGATTACCTGCACCAAGAGCAGAAACAATAGGTATTTTCAAGTTTTTTGCTTTGCAAATTAAGTCGATTTTATCTTTTGTGCTATCTATGGCATCAACAACATAGTCAAACTTATCTGACAGCAAAATTTGCTCAGAATTTTTGTTTGAAATACGCTCATATATGCAATTAATATTCAATTTTGGATTTATATCAAGTAGCCTTGCTTTAAAAGCGTCAACTTTTGGCGTGTTTATTGTTGAATGTGTGGCAATGACCTGCCTATTAAGGTTTGTTACATCAACAACATCTTGGTCAACAATTGTTAAATTATTTACGCCTGTGCGCACCAAAAATTCTGCCACATATCCGCCAACGCCGCCAACGCCGACAATCAAAACATGGCTGTTATATAATTTTTGAAATTTTTCTTTGCCTAAAAGCATTATTGTTCTTTTAAATTGTTCCATAAATTATAAAATATATTTTTTCAAATCAAATTTTTTCTTTGTTTCCGAGAATGCCTTTTGAACATAAGCCTTATCAATGACAACATCAAGCATTGGGTGCTCGCCAGTTGCATTATAAGAAATATCTTCAAGCAACATTTCAATGATTGTATGAAGCCTTCTTGCGCCGATATTTTCTTGCGTTTCGTTTTCTGCTTCCGCAATTTCAGCAATCTCTTCAAGCGCTTCATCTGTGAATTTTAAATTAATATTGTCAACTTCTAAAAGTTTGGCATACTGCATTGTTACTGCATTTTTAGGTTGAGTTAAAATTTTCACAAACTCATTTTTTGTTAAATTCTTTAAATCAACTCTAATTGGAAATCTGCCTTGCAATTCTGGTATCATATCTTCAATTTTTGACACATGGAATGCACCTGATGCAATAAACAAAATATAATCAGTTTTGATATTGCCATATTTAGTTGAGACGGTTGAACCTTCAACAATAGGCAAAATATCTCTTTGGACGCCTTCTCTTGATACATCAGGGCCAGAACCGACATTTCCGCCCTTGCCGATGACCTTATCAATTTCATCAATAAAAATAATTCCTTCTTCCTCTGCACGCCTCAACGCTTCTGCATTGACGCTTTCGTCATCAATAAGTTTGTCACATTCTTCAGCAAGCAAAATTTCCTTTGCTTCTGCAAGTTTAACTTTCTTTCTGCGTTTTTGCTTTGGGAAAATACCTTCAAAGATGTTTCCTAAATTCATTTCAGGCGCGCCAGGCATTATGCCGATTGCCTTTGGAGTTTCTTTCACTTCAACTTCAACGATTTCTTCGTTAAATTTACCCGCTTCATAATCTGCTTTAAAAATGTCTTTATCTAACTCTGGATTTTGATTTTTCTTTGCATTATAAAGTGCATCAAAAAGTTTAGCGTCAACAACTTTTTTAGCCTTTTCTTCAACCTCGTGTTGTTTTTCATCTTTAACCATTCTAACAGCAACATCAACCAAATCTCTAACCATGCTTTCAACATCTCTGCCAACATAGCCCACTTCGGTATATTTTGTTGCTTCAATTTTAACAAATGGTGCTTTAACAAGTTTTGCAAGCCTTCTTGCGATTTCTGTTTTACCAACGCCAGTTGGACCTTTCATAATAATATTTTTAGGTGTGATTTCTTCCCTAATTTCCTTAGGCAATTTACTGCGTCTATATCTGTTTCTTAATGCAATTGCAACCGCGCGTTTTGCTTCGTCTTGTCCAATAATATATTCGTTTAATTCGTCAACAATTTGTTTTGGTGTTAAATTCATTTTATTCTCCTTAAACTTCTTCAACTGTTATGTGGTCATTTGTAAACACACATATTTTTCCAGCAATTCTAAGTGATTTTTCAGCAATTTCTCTTGCTGACAAATCTGTGTTTTCAAGCAAAGCTTTTGCGGCTGCTAAGGCATAATTTCCGCCTGAACCGATAGCGCAAATGCCATCTTGTGGGTCAATTACATCTCCCATACCAGAAACAATGAGCAATTTTTCTTTGTCTGCAACAATCATCATTGCTTCAAGTTTTCTAAGTGCTTTGTCACTTCTCCAAAGTTGAGCAAGTTCCACAGCTGAGCGCATCAAATTGCCTGAATATTTATTTAACATTTCTTCAAATCTTTCACACAAACTGAAAGCATCGGCAACTCCGCCTGCAAAGCCAATAATCACTTGGTCGTTATAAATTCTTCTAACTTTAACAGCGTTGTCTTTAAAAATAACGCTTTGTTGCATTGTTACTTGTCCGTCACCTGCGATTGCAGTTTTGCCGTCTTTTTTAACAGCGCATATAGTTGTTCCTCTAAGTTGTTCCATATTTCCTCCGATAGCCATTATATAACGAAAAAAGAATTTATCAAAATGATTAAAAGCACTTTAAAATTCTTCTATTAGTTTTAAAAATAGTTGTTGAAAAATCTAATTTAGGCTATAATCATTATATGGATAAATTATTAATCATTGATGGCAATAGTATTGTAAACAGAGCTTTTTATGCTCTTCCTCTTTTAACAAATCAATTTGGGGAATTTTCAAACGCCGTATATGGCTTTTCTAATATTCTTACCAAAAGCATTTTGGAATATAAGCCAAAATATATTGCAGTAGCGTTTGATTTTGGTAAAAAAACTTTTAGAAACGACATTTATGCTGATTACAAAGGAAAACGAAAAGGTATGCCTGAAGAACTTGCAGTTCAAATGCCAATTTTAAAAGACCTTTTAAACAGCATGAATATTAAATATTTTGAAAAGAATGGCATCGAAGCGGACGACATCATCGGCACAATTTCAAAACAAGAAAATGTTGAAAAAATCATTTTGTCTGGCGATAGAGATTTGTTTCAATTAATAGACGACAACACAACAGTATTTTTCACGAAAAAAGGCATTAGCGAAGTTGAAAAAGTTGATAGAGAAAAATTAAAAGAACTTATGGGACTAACACCTAGCCAAATAGTTGAATTTAAGGCTTTAAGGGGCGATTCTTCCGATAATATTCCTGGGGTTAGCGGAATTGGCGATAAAACCGCAATGGCTCTTCTTGAAGAATTTGAAACTGTGGATAATATCTATTCAAATTTAGAAAATCTTACAAAACAAAGTGTTAAAGAAAAACTCGAGAACGGCAAAGATATGGCGGAAATTTCAAAACGCTTAGCAACAATAGATAGAAATGTAAATTTGAAATACAAACTTGACGATTTAACCTACACTTTCCCATATAACGAGAAAGTTTTTGAATTTTTCAAAAGATATGATTTTAAATCTCTTATGCGTAGACATGAAATTTTTGCTGAAAACATTCAAGAACAAGTTAAACCTAACACAGCAAATTTTGAAAATGTCAAGATAGAAAGCATAGACAAACTTGAAGAAGTTATCAAATACATTAAAGAGGAAGGCCGAATTACCTTTGATTTCACAAATGGCTTAAAAATTGCTTGCTCCCCTAATTTTGAATACTCATTTAACGAAGAAATAACCATGTTTTCGTCCACACTTACCTTAGACGAAGCATTGAAGCATTTAAAACCTATTTTTGAGTCAAAAAGCATATTGAAAATTTGTTACGATTTAAAAAAGCATAAGCATATTTTGGATAACTATAACATCAATATTTCAAATAATTCCTTTGATATTGCAATTGCTAGATATGTGCTTACAAAAAACACAAAAGTCAACGAATTGCCTTCCCCTGTTTACTATTTCAATGAAGTAAAATCACTTGAAAATGAAATGAAAGAATTCGGCGTTGACGACTTGTTTGAAAAAATTGAAATGCCACTTGTGAATGTGCTTTTTGATATGGAAAAAAATGGAATTTTAATTGATACAAACGAACTTGAACAAATAAAAGTTATACTTAGCGAAGAACTCGAACAAATAACAAGCAAAATTTACGATCTCGCAGGCGAAACTTTCAAAATTAACTCTCCAAAAGTATTAATGGAAATTTTGTTTGATAAACTTGGCTTGGTTCTTCCAAAAAATGTTAAAAAATCAACAAGCGTGGAAGTCTTGGTTCAAATTGAAGACCAACACGAAATAATTTCGCAGATTTTGCGATATAGAAAAGTTCAAAAATTATTAACAACTTATGTTGAACCATTCAGCGAAATTGCAAAACAAAATGCTGGCTATATTCACTCAACATTTAGCCAAACTCAAACATCAACAGGAAGGCTTGCTTCAAGCGACCCTAACCTTCAAAATTTGCCAATAAGAGATGAAGAAGGCAAACATTTAAGAAAGATTTTTATTTCAAGGTTTAAAGACGGCAACTTAGTTTCTGCCGATTATAATCAAATTGAACTCCGATTAATGGCTCATTATAGTCAAGATGAAAATCTTTTAAGAGCCTATGCTCACGGTGATGATATTCACGCCAGCACCGCAGCATATATCTTTGATAAGCCAATTTCAGAGATAACAGCAAGCGAAAGACGCGTTGCAAAAACTGTAAACTTCGGAATTATTTATGGCATCAGCGAATACGGACTTTCACAAAATTTGAATACATCTGTTCAAAAAGCAAAAACATATATTGAAAGATATTTCTACACTTTCCCAGGCGTAAAAAGATATATGAATGAATGTGTTGAAACAGCAAAGAAAACCGGATATGCAAAAACATTATTCGGCAGAATTAGGTTTATTCCAGAATTGCAATCAGACAATAAAGCACTCAATAAATTTGGCGAGCGCGTTGCAATGAATATGCCTTTACAAGGCACTGCATCTGATATTATCAAACTCGCCATGACGCGCGTATATAACAGGTTAAAAACAGAAAATCTTGAAAGCAAACTTGTGCTTCAAATTCACGACGAATTGGTTGTTGACTGCCCTAAAAACGAAGTTGAAAAAGTTGAAAACATATTAAGTGAAGAAATGACAGGAGTTATTAATTTGACCGTCAAATTACCAGTCGCAGTTAGCCATGGAAAAACACTTATGGAATGCAAATAAGATGTGCTTATAAACACATCTTTTTTATTTTCAATTATCTCATATTTATAATGGGAAAAATGAAGTTCTTGAAAGCCCAGAGCCCAAATTTTGAGAGCAACAACTGCTGCATGTGCTTGAATTGTCCTGAGTTGACAAGAACAGCAAAATCAATAATAAAATGTTTGTATTTGTTGCCAAATCAGTGTCCGTTGCTGCGGCAATAACGCCAATTAATAGCACCAAAAGAACATCTTGCGTAAAGTTCATAATCTAAGCCCCCTTAAAAATATTTTACTCACCTAAAATAAACGAATTTTCGACATAAAAACAAACAATTCGCCTTTCAAAATTTTCTTATGTAATTTACAATTAATTGAACTTAAAATTTGTTCACAAATACATATGATAATATATAAAATTTTGTGAAAGGATTGATTATGGAACAAAGATATTTATTATTAAACGAACGCTCCAAAAGAGAAATTTTAAATTATTTGCCAAGTTGTAATGAAACGGATAAACTTGCAGACTTTTTTCAGGTGTTTTCGGACGCTACAAGGCTGAAAATCATTTCTTGCCTTGCTATGTGCGATATGTGCGTGAATGACCTTTCTACCCTGCTAAAAATCAACCAAACAACAATCTCGCACCAACTTAAATACCTAAAAAGCCAAAATTTAATTTCCTGCAAACGCAATGGAAAAATTATTGTTTATTCGCTCACAAATCAAAAGACAAATGAACTTATGTTGTCCGCAGTTAATGCAATATAGCCTCTCCTTTCTTGCATAAAAAAAACACATCATTTTGATGTGTTTTTTATTTAGTTTTTCTTAGATTTAACTCTTCTTCTGATAACAATCTTTTCCCACATAAATGGTGTGAAATAGAATGTTGTAAGCGCTGAGAAGACAACTGCTATAAGTGCTGGAATAGCAAATGCTCTAATTTGAACTGTTCCAAGGCCAGCAAGCAATACTAAAGCAATAACTGAAATCACGCTAATAATTACAAGTGGGCTGAAAATTTCTCTTAATGAAATGTTTGCAATTTCAACTCTTGTTTTATCTTTGTAGTTTTCGTCTTTAACATTTTGTTTTACTTGTTTGAAGAACAACAATTTCATTAAACTTGAAATCACAAATGCAAAGACAAATGCTGCTGTGATTGAGAAATTAATTGGAATTCTGCAAATTATAACCATCGCAAGCAAAATAACCAAATCGAGCAAAATTGAAATCAAATAATTAATAGCAGACGCCAAATCATATCTGAAAATTGCAGCAATAGCCAAAACTACGATAGCAACTGACAATGCAACTGCTGCCATTTTTGTGCCATAAATAGCTGTTGCATCAACAGTGACCGCTTTTACATAGTTCTTTTGAACTAAATTTTCAGTGTTGTAGTCAAATTGTTCATTAAGCGCTGCAACAACTGCTTCATTTTTTGCTGTATCTTTATTTAAAAGTTTAACAACAACCGCATCTCCAAACCCTGTTTGTTCATATTGATATGAAGAAACTTCAATGTTATTTTTTTTCAAAATTTCATCAATTTTATCGCATGTTTCGTTGTATTTAGTATCGTCTTTAACTCCGTCAACAACAACAGTTAAAACTGTTCCGCCTGAATAATCAAAATCTAATTTAATTCCTAAAAATGACACAATAAAAATTGCTGAAACAAGCACGGCAATTAAAACTGCCAAATAATATTTCATGTGTGACAAGAAATTTACTTTTGATGCGCTAACTTTTTTAGCGAGAGATATATTAGCCAATTTCATCGATGCCTTCCTCCCTTTTTAAATTAACTCTTTTTTCTTTTGTTCTATTGAAAGCAACATAACTATCAATAAGGAATTTAGAAACAATAATTGAAACAAATAAGGCCAACAAACTGCCAACGAGCAAGCCCATTGAGAAAGTTTTGAGTGAACCTGTTCCGATGAAATAGCAAAGCAAACTTGTTACAAAACCAACGACTGAAATATCAATCATAAGTCCATAAGATTTCCTATAACCAGATTTTACAGACGCTGGAATTTTCTTTCCTTTTGCATATTCTTCTCTAATTTTTTCCATAGGAATGATGTTTAAAGCCGCAAAGATTAAGACTGATGCAAGAACGCCTGCAACGCCACCAAGTGAAATTTCAAACAATGAAATTGTTTGCAACAAGAACAACATCAATCCAACAAATAACAATGTTGAAAGACAAAGCATAAGTCCAAATTCTCTGTATCTAACTGCAAAGAATACAAGAACTGCAACCATCAACACGCCAAGAGCAATAACAGTGAGCATAAGTGCTGTTTTGCCATAAGTTGCACTAATTATATTTACTTGATTTCCCACTGTTGTTAATGTAAGTGGTGTGCTTCCGCAATACATTTGAATTGCAAGGTCTTCTGCATAAGATTGGCTCATTGCTGAGATTGAAATAAACATAAAGCCATCAATTTGTTCTGTTACTGAAATTGAGAAGAATGCAGATTCACTATCTCCTCTAAACATATATAATGTTACTTTGCTAGAAGAGCTTGCACTTTTTGTTTTTTCTTTTAATGCTGCCGTTGCTGTTTCGTCAAATGCAACATAAACGCCCCATTGATAACCGCTTGTTGTTTGAATTTGAGTTGCAAATGCTGCCAACACATTTGTTCCGCTCACAACAACATCTGCTGTTGATGAAGATGATGTTCTGATTTTTAAAACACCTGCACCGATTGTTGTTAAAACATCGCTAGCATCATCTTGTGCTGCTGCTTCAATTCTAATTCCGCCATCACTAGTTTTAGAAACAAAAGCATTGTTCATATTTTTGGTTGACAAAATGCTTTCAATTCTTTTAAAAGTGTCGTCTAATTTTGAATTAAAATCTTCATCAGACATTCCTTCTGGCCTAACTGCTGTGTAGTCTGCATAGACGCCACCATTATAGTCTAAACCTTTATAAATTGCTTGTGCAAAACCCATGTATTTATAATTTTTTCCTGCAACATCAAATGAAATAAAGGAAAAAATTAAAGCGAGTGCTGTTACTACACTGACAATGCACATGGTTAATATTGCTTTTTTCTTACTCATGTTCGCTTCCTTTTTTGTAAAATTTACTTTTTAAGTATATTAATTTTTTTGTTTATGTCAAACATTTTTAATCATTTGTTCAAACTCTTGCTCAGAAATGACTTTTATTCCCAAATTTTGGGCTTTTGCAAGTTTACTGCCAGCATTTTCACCAGCCAAAACAAAGTCTGTATTTTTTGAAACTGACGATGAAACATTTGCTCCAAGATTAATTAAAATATCTCCTGCTTCATTTCGAGTGTAATTTTGCAAACTGCCAGTTAAAACAACTGTTTTGCCAGTAAAAGCATTATTTTTAACAATTCTATCTTCCTGCTCTTCAACTTGAACACCAACATTTTTTAATTCGTTTATTTCTGATAGATTTTTCTCGTCCCTGAAATAGTTGTAAACACATTCAGCAACAATATCTCCAATGTCACGAATTGCCAACAATTCTTCTTTTGAAGCATTTTTTAGATTTTCAAGATTTTTGAACACTTTTGCTAAGTCGCCAGCAGTTTTTTTACCAACATTGTCAATTCCAAGTGCAAAAATAAAATTGCTTAACTTAACTTGCTTACTTTTTTCAATCGCGTCTATCAAATTTTGTGCTTTTTTATCTTTAAATCCTTCCAAACTTAACAAATCTTGCAATGTCAACTTATATAAGTCGCTTGGCTTTCTAACATTCAACTTTGCAAAAAACATTTCTGATGTTTTGTCACGATAACCCTCAATATTCATGGCATCACGACTTGCGAAGTGCGTTAAAGTGTCTATCACTTGCTCTGGGCATTCATCATTTTTGCAAAACAAGTTTGCGCCTATTTCAACAAGTTTTTCGCCACAACTTGGACAAACTGTTGGAATTTCAATCTCCTTAGAAGTTGGATACTCCTCTGCCAAACCTAAAATTTCAGGAATGACTTCATTACTACGCCTTAGAAAAACTCTTGAACCAATTTTAACTTGCTTTCTTTGAATGTCGCCCACATTGTTTAGCGTTGCACGCTTGATTGTCGCCCCAGCAAGTTCAACAGGCTCAACAACTCCGATTGGAGTGATTTTACCAGTTCTACCGACTTGCCAAACGACATCTTCCAGCATTGTTGAAATCTCTTGTGCTTCAAATTTATAGGCAATTGCCCATTTAGGATATTTCGCTGTGTAGCCCATTTCTTCGCGATACGAAATCTGATTTGTTTTGATAACCATTCCGTCCATCAAAATGTCCAAACCAGACTTGATTTTATCAACTTTATTGATAAGTTCTTCAATGTTTTTGATATCTTTTTCAATATGGAAAAAGTCCGACACCTTAAAGCCATTATCTTGCAAAAATTTGATACTTTCTTCTTGCGTTTTGAAGTTTTTGCCTTCAATATAGTTAATTGAATACACAATCCAATCTAAATTTCTTGACGCTGTCACCTTTGGATCTAAATTTCTAATTGCACCAGCAACCGCATTCCTTGCATTTTTAAGTGGTTCGGAAGCAGTTTTATTATATTTTTCAAGATTGGACAACGAAATTAAACCTTCGCCTTGAACAATTAATTTGCCTTTAAAGTCAATTTCAAGAGGAACAGACTTAATTGTTTTTACCTGTTCGGTTACATCTTCGCCTACTTTGCCGTTTCCTCTTGTTCCTGCACGCTTAAACAAACCGTTTTCATATTCAACAACAATCGAAAGCCCGTCAAATTTATATTCAACAGAAAATTCCGCGTCTGGAAAGTCTTTTTTAACACCATTTACGAAGTCTTCAAGTTCTTCAAAAGAATTACATTTTTCCAAACTGAAAAGTGGCACATCATGATTAAATTTTTTAAAGCCCTTTAATATTTCTCCACCAACACGATTTGATGGCGAATTTGGATAAACAACGCCTGTTTCTCGCTCTAATGCTTGGAGTTTATCATATAACCTATCATATTCAACATCTGAAATTGTTGGCTTGTCTAAAACATAATAATTGCGAATATGCACATTGAGTTCTTTAATCAAATTTTGCATTTCTTGTTCTTGTTTTTTATTCATGTTTAATATTATAAACTTTAAATTTAAAATTCAAAAGCATTTTGATTAAATTTGTAATTTAAAATTATTGCATAGTACTATGCAAACATAAGATTTAAGTGTTATGCATAGTGCTATGCAAATCGCTATACAAGGCAATATTAGGCTTGAATAACAATTTGCTGGTATTATGCATAAAAAAAGCACTTTAAATTTAAAAAGTGCTTTTTGTGATTATAACTATCTGTTGAATTTTTTATTAAATTTCTCAACTCTACCACTTGTATCAACAATTTTTTGTTTACCAGTGAAGAATGGGTGGCATTTGTTACAAATATCAATTTTAATAACATCGCCTTCTGCTGTTGAGCCTGTTTTGAAAGTGTTTCCGCAAGCGCAAACAACATCAACTTCATGATAGTTTGGGTGTCCGTTTTCTTTCATATTTACCTCACTAAAATTTTTATTTTTTAAGCTTTGCTAACAAGTTTAAAGTCTACTCTGCCCTTATCGTCTATTTTAAGAACTTCAACTTCAACTTCGTCATCAACTTTAACAACATCTTCAACTTTTTCAACTCTCTTATTTGAAAGTTTTGAAATATGAATCATGCCGTCTTTTCCAGGTGCGATTTCAACAAATGCTCCGAAATTCATAATTTTAACAACTTTTCCTGAATATATTTTTCCAACTTCTAAGTCTTCTGCAATATTCAAAATAATTTGTTTTGCTTTTTCAGCCATTTCTGAATCTGGTGTTGCAATGTATACAAGACCTTCGTCTGTAATATCAATCTTAACGCCTGTTTCTTCAATAATTTTGTTAATCATCTTGCCACCTGAGCCGATAACATCTTTAATCTTATCAGGATTAATGCTAAATGATATAATTTTTGGTGCATATTTTGAAAGTTCTGCTCTTGGTTTATCAATAACTGCAAGCATTTTATCCATAATATACATTCTACCCGCTCTTGCTTGTTCAAGCGCTGTTGTTAAGATATTTTCATCAATTCCTTTGATTTTAATATCCATTTGAATTGCTGTGATACCTTTTGATGTTCCTGTAACTTTAAAGTCCATATCTCCCAAGAAATCTTCAAGTCCTTGAATATCTGAAAGAACTGCAACTTTATGAGTTTGGTCATCTTTAATAAGTCCCATCGCGATACCAGCAACTGGTGCTTTAATTGGAACGCCAGCGTCCATGAGTGCAAGTGTTGAACCGCAAGTACTTGCCATTGATGATGAACCGTTTGAAGATAAAACTTCACTTACAAGCCTGATTGCATAAGGGAATTCTTCTTCTGATGGAATAACTGGTTCCAATGCTCTTTCTGCAAGTGCACCATGACCAATTTCTCTTCTTCCTGGACTCTTTAAAGGCTTTGCTTCGCCAGTTGCATATCCTGGCATATTGTAATGATGCATATATCTCTTGCATTCTTCATCATCTAAGCCTTCAAGTTTTTGCATATCTGATATTGTTCCAAGTGTTAATGTTGTTAAAACTTGTGTTTGTCCACGAGTGAAAACACCTGTTCCATGAACTCTTGGAAGAACGCCAGTTTCACACCAAATAGGTCTGATTTCTGTCAATTTTCTGCCGTCTGGTCTTACGCCATCATTCAAGATTTTAGAACGAACTGTTTCCTTTGTTATTTTGTAAATAACATCGTCAATCATTTTTGTTTGTTCTGGATATATTTCTGCAAAATGTTCGTGGATTTCTTCGTTTGCTTTGTCTTGATTTGCTTGACGAACTTGTCTATCAAACTCGTCTAATGCTTTAACAATCAAAGGTGTTGCAAATTCTCTAACATCTGCATCAACTTGTGGGTCTACCACATTGTAAGCGATTTTGTCGTTTACTGGTTTACCAATTTGTTCTTTAACTTTCTTTTGGAAAGCAACGATTTTCTTAATTTCTTCGTGACCAAACATAATAGCGTCAAGCATTTGTTTTTCTGTCACTTCTTTTGCACCTGCTTCAACCATCAAAACTGCTTCATCAGTTCCTGAAAGCATAAGGTGCATCAAACTCTTTTCTCTTTGTTCTTGATTTGGGTTGATGATGTATTGCCCATCAACAAGTCCAACGCAAACTGAACCAGTTGGTCCCATAAATGGAATGTCTGATATTGAAAGAGCAAATGATGAACCAAGCATTGCCAAAACTTCTGGCATAACATCTGGTTCAACAGATAATGCTGTTGCAACAACTGTTACATCGTTGAAAAAGCCTTTTGGGAAAAGTGGACGAAGTGGTCTATCAATCAATCTTGATGTTAAAATAGCCTTATCGCTTGCCCTGCCTTCACGCTTTTTAAATCCGCCTGGGATTTTACCAACTGAATACATTTTTTCTTCAAAATCTACGCTGAGTGGGAAGAAATCAATGCCAGGTCTTGGTTGTTCGCTCATGTTAACATTAACCAAAACTGCTGTTTCGCCGCATCTAACAAGGCATGAGCCGCTAGATTGTTCACAAAACTTGCCAGTTTCAAATGTAACTTTTCTGCCACCAATCTCAATTTCAAAGATTTGAGCATCTTTATTACTCATATAAACTCCTTTATAAATTTACGCAAAAATGCGCCTGTTTACCTCTAAAAATGTTGCCCTTGATTGGGCTTTAAAAAACACAAAAAACTCGAAATTATCTAATTCCGAGAGATTTTTTAAGTTCACGATATGCATTGATATCTTTGCTTTCTAAATACTTCAAAAGACCTTTTCTTTGTCCAACTAATTGTAAAAGACCGCGTCTTGAATGATTATCTTTGTGGTTTTGTTTTAAGTGTTCTGTTAAGTGGTTAATTCTGTGTGTCAACAAAGCAATTTGAACTTGTGTTGAGCCAGTGTCAGCATCACTTAAACGATATTTAGCGATAATCTCTTGTTTAGTTTTTTTATCCATTTTCTACCTCCTATAAAAATACGCTTCAAACAAAGCAAACCGTCAGAGGTAACAACTCGGCAAACCTTGCATGAAGTACATTCGTATAATATCATATAAAGAACTATTTGTAAAGTGTTTTAATCAAAATATTTCTGGCTAAATTGACAAATTGGTATTGACATTTCGACAAAAATAGAATATTATGAAATTGATACAAAAGAATTGAGGTGTTTTATGGGTCAAAAAAAGAAAAAATCCACAAAATTTAAGGAACTTACGCCTGAGGTTCTCGAAAAAGTGACCAATGCCCTTTCCACGGCAACCGTTTCACTTTTGGGTTTTGACCCTAACTATGAATATAAAATTTTACCAAGCACAAAAATGTCAGACTTGCCTTCTGTTCCAGAAGATATTTTAAAATTGCAAGAAACGGCAATCTTTATAGAACAAGAAACAGCAGAAGACCTTTTAAAATGCAGAAAATACATCTATAAAATTGAAAAACGCGTTATCAAAGAAGCAGCCGACAACGGCGACTATGTCCACACGCAAACATTGTTCCACTTAATCGGAAAATCAAAATATGGCTATGTCCCTTCAACTCTCATAATCACAAAATACGATTGGAAAAACGACACATTCTTTAAATCATCTTATGCAACAAGGTTGAAAGGCGAAAAATTCATCACTTTGCAAAGAATAGACACAAGCGGCCAAGAACACACCAACGCTTTCTTAGACTCAGACGGCAAACTCTTGCAACCTGACACAAGCAAAAGATATATCCCTGCTGGGCAAGCACATCAACACAGATATTCAGATGTCGTTATGAAATATCACTATAATAACCTAATGACACAAACTGGCGGCAATCCAATTCAAGCAATGTTCTATAAAAAAGCCATGAGATTGGACGCAGCAAAAGAAAATGCAATCAAAACTTGCGATGATTTACTTGAAAAGAACATAAGTTACTTAAACATCTCTTGCATCAGAGAATGCGAAGAAAACGAGTCACTCGGCGATTTCTACGAATATTGCCAAAAACTCGAAGAACAAACGCTCGATACATTGAAAAAGACAGATTTGACAATCAAACCACACTTCACTCGCCTACCATTCTATAAAATCAAAGAAAATATCGACTATATAAGAGATAAAGACAAACCAAAAGAGCAAGTTGAAGCAGTTAAACCAGTCAAAACTGAAACAAAATCAGAAGAAATAACAAAACTTGAAACAACAGAAGAAAAACCACATAGAAAACGCTATGGCTTTGATGACAGCCGTGACGAATATGAATCTTGGCAAATAGGAGAAGGAAGGAAATATGAAAAATATCTTAAATATAATCATGACAGGCAACAAAATTTATAAAATCAACGACGATTTATACAGAATCGAAACAAACGCAGTTTTAAACGAAAGTTTTACATTGCAATTATTCATTAAAAGGGACGAAAACTGTATCAAACTTTGCGATAACAAACAAATTTTAAGATACATGAACGACCTTTATGAACTCACATCACTTGATGTTAAAAAATGTATTAATGACATTTTGAAATTATACGATTTCAAACTTGTTAAAGGCGAAATTTTCACAGAAATTAATAAAAACACCGATGTTAAAAAGAGATATATGGACTTCATTATGTGTGCCGCACAACTTATAAATATGTATGTTTTCTTTGACACACCAAACGACTAAAACGCCGAAAATACCTAACAATTAAGGGCTTTACCACTGCCCTTTTTTTATGCAAAAAACCACACCTAGATAACAGTGTGGTTTTGCCTGAGTAAAGAACTCTTTTCCGATTATCACGGAAGATTTTTCTTTACACTATTATGTTATGCACTTTTACGAATATTATACATTTATTTTTTAATTAATTATAAACATCTTCGTCTGAGTTGAAATAATCTCTATCAAAGAACTCTTGCAATGTTATTCCAGCCCCTACACATAATTTTTTAATTGTAATAATTTTAGGATTATTGCTTTTACCATATAAAAAGTCAAATACAGTTGATGGCGTAAGATTGGAATTTAAACATAAACCAGTTACAGAAAGACCTTTTTCTTTAACCAATTCTTTTATTCTTAATCTAATTGCTTCATCTATTGTTAATTTCATATTACGATATTCCGTAATTATTTTATTAAAAATTTAAATATTTATACTTACGATACAACCGTAAATAGTTGACATTTTGTATGAAAAAAAGGTATATTTATTACGAGGTATCGGAAAATGGAAGAAAATTCATGCGTGATTTACGGTCACGATAAATTTATTTATACTTCAAGGCTAAGAAAATTGGTGTTTTCAGACTTTGAAGAATTGATTGTCAAATATAATGTGGTGCATTTTTTTGAAGGTAGGCAAAATGATTTTTGCCAATTTGCCAAGCAAGTTTTGGTTGATTTGCAAAGTAAATATCCACAAATAAAAATTTACAACTTTAATATGCACGAAAAATATAAAAAACGCGAGTTCGTTATGTTAACCCCGCAAGAAATTTTCAATTTTGCAAACATTTTTATTAATAACACGCCGCAAGAATTCATGTTTTATAGTGATTTATATAAAAAACTTTCAATTATTGACGAATGTGACTATTGTTACTTTTTTCTTGCCACAAAAAACTATCATAGCATGACGAGAATTGCTTACGATTATGCCGAAAGTAAAAATAAGGCAATTATAAAATTGCCTTAAATGTTGATTTTTGCTGTTTTCATGATTTCTTTTTTGATATTTGCAACTGAGAAGCCATAGCGTTTATAGACATCGCTGCCCTTGCCGCTTTTACCAAATTTTGTGATGTTTATCACTTTGCCGTCATTGCCGACATACTTATACCAAACATTGTCTGATGATGCTTCAATCGCAAAGCGATATTTACACTCTTTCATAAGGGTTGAGTTCTTATAACTTTCAGTTTGCCTTTCAAATTCTTCAATGCAAGGGAATGAAACAACTGCACATTTCACGCCAAGTTTGTTAAATTCTCTTTTCACGCCCATTGCGAGTTCAACTTCGCTGCCAGTGGCATAAAGCACAAATTGTGGCTTGCCGCTGTCTTTTTCCAAAACATAACCGCCCTTCATTGCCTTTGTTGGCTCGATTTTTTGTTCGGTTAAATCTTGCCTTGAAAGCACCAAACAAGTTGGTAAAGTTGAGTTGAGCGCGATATTATAGCAGGCTGTGAGTTCGTGAGAGTCACATGGTCTGCAAACATTTACATCAGGAATTGCCCTTAGTTGTGCTAATTGTTCAACTGGTTGATGAGTTGGGCCATCTTCGCCGACCATAATGCTGTCGTGCGTGAAGATATACAAAACTGGCTGTTTCATCATTGCACTGAGCCTGATTGCTGGAATCATGTAATTTGAGAACGATAAAAAGGTTGAAACAAACACTTTAAGCCCTGCATACAAACTAATTCCGTTCGCGATAGCAGCCATTGCGTGTTCTCTTATACCGAATTTGATGTTTCTGCCCCTACGATTTGTTGTGCTATAATCGTCATCATCGCCGATATATGCTCTTGTTGAGCAAGCGACATCGGCCGTTCCGCCAACGATATTTGGATATTTATCTGCGAGCAAGTTTAAAATTATTGAATTAGCGTTTCTACCGCTGATTTTTTTATCTTTAATCTTTGTGCCGACCAGTTTTTCAACATCATAATATTTACTGTCAATAAAGACTGCCAACTTTTTATAAAGTTCTGGATTTGTTTTTGAATACAAATTGACCTTTTTGCGCCAATCCATTTCGATTTTTTCGTTTCTTATTTTGCTTTGAATACAATGTTTTTTGACATCTTCTGGAATTTCAAAGGCTTTGCCTTCCAAGAACAACCTTTGACGCAAGAAAGTTACTTCGTCGCTTTTAAGAGCCATTCCGTGAATGATTGGATTGTTTGCATAGTCGCTTCCATAGCCTAAAATGGTTTTAAAAATGACGATTGTAGGTTTATCTTTCGATTGTTTTGCTTTTCCGATTGCTTTTGTTACGGCTTTGTAGTTGTTACCATTTTTGACATAGATAACATTCCAATTTTGAGCGATAAATTTTCTTGCTACATCTTCTGCGTTGACATCGCCGAGTTTGCCGTCCATTGTCATGCTGTTGCAGTCGTATAAAACAATCAATTTATTGAGTTTGAGAGTGCCTGCAAGGCTGATTGCTTCGAGCGCCACGCCTTCCATAAAACAACCATCTCCAGCAAAGACATAGGTATAGTTTGAAAAGATTGGGTCGTCAAGCACATTAAAACGCTCAGCAAGCATGGTTTCAGCAATAGCCATACCCACGCCGTTTGCAATGCCCTGTCCAAGCGGCCCGGTTGTTGCTTCAACACCTGGTGTGCTGCCAAATTCTGGGTGACCTGGGGTTTTGCTGTCATACTTTCTATAATCCATCAAATCTTCAATGGTAATATCGTAGCCGAACATATTTTCAAGAGTATAATACAAAGCAGACGCGTGCCCAGCCGACAAAATAAACCTGTCCCTATTCAAAAACAGATTGTCATTTGTGCTAAACACATAGTGGTCTTTAAAAAGCGAATATAAAATAGTCGCGGCACTAAGAGCCACTCCTGTATGACCTGAATTTGCATTAGAAATAGTCTCGCTGGCGACACATCTAGCGACATTTATACTTTTGTTATCAATTTTCACAACAAACTCCCAAAGTTTATTTAATTTTTTCTATCAATTCGTTAAAACTTTCTTCAATATTATTTATATCACATTTCAAAATAATATCACAATTTTTTTTCAAATATTTATCATGTTCTTGAAATAATAAATCGTTAAGAGTGATTTCTGTCTTAAATTCGTTTGTCAAAAGTTTATTTAAATCTTTAACCTGCTTTTTATTGAATGAAAGATAGACAAGCATGTTATTATCTTGCAAACTTTTAATATTCGCAGCAAAAGTGTCCAGTTTAATAGACATCACCGTTTTTTCGTAGTCGTTCAAACTTTTTATAACTTTCTTTTCTTGCTCGTCCAAATATTTGACGCCGCAAACCTGCTTCATTTTGATTCTATCCATTAGCGTGTATTCAAGCATACTATCAACATCTAAGTTGTAGTATCCCAATTTCTCCGCCAAAAGATTTGCTCCGAATTTCACGAATTCGTTAGACAAACCAACAATTATTATATTTTTTTCATTAACCATATTTTCTTCCCTATAAAAATATTTTAGCATAGTTTAGCATTTTTGTAAAAAAATAACACCAAGTTTTCATAATATTTTAGCAATTATTTAAAAATATATTTACAATAAATTTCGTCAACATTCAACAAATTTTGTATTTAGCAGCACAAAAATTTTTCACAATCAGTCAAATTTCGACAAGTTAAAACATATAAATACAAAAAAGCAATATGGAGAATGCCGTTTTCCTAATTTGTTATTTTTAAGTTGTTTTAATAGCAACGATAAATTTTACAAAAAAGAATGTGGAGTTTGTATGATTTTTGAAAATTTTATCTCTTTTATGCACAAGATTTTGCTCTTTTCATCTTTTGTCAACACAGCATCTGGCTTTCCAAAACCGCTTTCGCCAGAAGATGAAAAAAAATACTTTGAAGCCTTTAAGGCTGGCGATAAAAAGGCAAAAGATATTTTAATCAGCCACAATTTGCGCTTAGTTGCACATATTGTAAAAAAATATTCTGGCGCTGGCGAAGCAGACGATCTAATTTCAGTGGGCTCTATCGGGCTGATAAAGGCCATAAATTCCTTTGAATACGGCAAAGGAACGCAATTGTCAACCTACGCCGCAAGATGTATTGAAAACGAGATTTTGATGCTTATTCGCGTCAATAAAAAACATAAACAAACTATGTCTTTGCAAGAATGTTTAGGCGAAGACAAAGACGGCAACGATATTGAACTCATGGACATAATTCCAACGATAGAAGGCGAAGTGGAAGATGTTGTTGAAAGCAATATTTTAACTGAAAAAATGTCAACTCTCATAAAAAAAGTTTTGCCGGAGCGTGAATATGAGATTATAAAATATCGCTATGGCTTGGAAGGTTGTCCTGCCCTGCCTCAACGCGAAGTCGCTCAAAAACTTGGCATTTCACGCTCATATATCTCGCGATTGGAAACAAAAGCTCTTGAAACAATTCGTAACGAAGTTGAAAATCAAGGCACTTTCTCATAAAAACAAAAATCAACCCAATTTTGTATCCGGTTGATTTTAAATTTGTTTATTTTGCACACAAAACTGCCACTTAGTGGGCTTATTTTTCTTCAATTTTAACAACAATGCGTCTGTTTTGCTTTTGTGCCAAAGATTTGACGATTGTTCTTATGCTTGTTGCGATTTTTCCGCCTTTGCCAATCACTTTTCCCATATCTTCTGGGAGAACTCTGATGTGAACAACATCAGTTGAGCCTTCGGCTTCAACTGAAACTTCCACTTCATCTGGATAATCTGCAAGGCTTTTTGCTATATATTCAACAATTTCTTTCATATAACTCACCTACTATTTATTTTCAATAATTCCAGATTTAACCAAAAGTGATTTTGCTGTTTCTGTTGGAACAGCGCCGTTTGACAACCATTTGTTTGCCTTATCAGCATCAATTTTGATTTCAGCAGGGTTTGTTAATGGATTGTAAGTTCCGATGATGTCGATAAATCTACCATCTCTTGGTGACCTAGAATCTGCAACTACAACTCTGTAAAAAGGTGATTTTTTATCTCCTTTTCTTGTTAAACGAATTTTAACTGACATACTTTCCTCCTATAAAATTTATATATTAAGCATATTCTGCGAAATACCTATTAAAATCTAAATCCTTTTTTGTTTTTCATTTGTTTTAAAAGTTCTTTTGATTGTTCCATTTGTTTCAAAAGTGCGTTAACATCTTGAATGCCTGTTCCACTGCCCTGAGCAATTCTCTTTTTATGGCTGGCTTTCAAAATTTCAGGATTTCTACGCTCTTTAACAGTCATTGACTGAATAATGGCTTTGTTTTTCTTCAAAACATTTTCGTCAATGTCTGGCATTGATTTAAGTTTTGAGCCAAGACCTGGAATCATAGCGAGAAGGTCTTTCATATTGCCCATTTTTTTGAGATTTTCCATTTGAACAAGATAGTCTTCAAAGTTAAAACTATTTTGTCTAAATTTCTTTTCAAGTTCTTTTGCTTGCTCTTCGCTAACCGCTTCTTGTGCGCGTTCAATCAATGTTAAAACATCGCCCATGCCCAAAATACGGCTTGCTATTCTGTCTGGATAAAATGGCTCTAAATCGCCGATTTTTTCTCCAACGCCGCAGAATTTGATTGGCTTACCAGTGATTGACCTAATTGACAATGCTGCACCGCCACGAGTGTCTCCATCTAATTTGGTTAAAATCACGCCAGTGATGTCTAACTTATTATTGAATTCTTCTGCAACAGTTACAGCGTCTTGACCAGTCATTGCGTCAACAGTGAGCAAAATTTCTGTTGGCTGCGTTTCTTTCTTGATATTTTCAAGTTCTTTCATCAATTCTTCATTGATGTGCAAACGGCCTGCTGTGTCAATAATAATAGTGTCAAAACCTTGTTTAATGGCATAAGCAATGGCTTCTTTTGATGTTTTAACTGGATTTGCTGTTCCGCGTTCAAAAACTTCTGCACCTGCTTGTTTTCCAACCACTTGCAACTGATTAATTGCGGCTGGCCTATAAATATCACAAGCAACCAAAAGCGGCCTTTTGCCAGACTTTTTCAAGTGATATGCAAGTTTGGCGCACATTGTTGTTTTTCCCGCACCTTGCAAACCGCACATCATAATGACTGTTGGTGGTTTTGAAGCAACATTAAGTTTTTGATTTGTGCTGCCCATCAATGCTGTCAACTCTTCGTTGACAATTTTGATAACTTGCTGTGCTGGTGTTAAACTTTTCATAACTTCATCGCCAACTGCCTTTTCGGACACGCTAGCAATGAATTTTTTCACAACCAAATAGTTTACATCGGCTTCTAAAAGAGCAATTTTGACTTCTCTCATTGCATCTTTTATTTCAAGTTCTGTCAACTTTCCGCGATGAATTATTTTTGAAAAAGCATGATTTAATTTTTCGCTTAGACTTTCAAATATAGCCAAGATTTACCCCTTTTTTAATTCTGATATTATTTTCAGCGCTCCGACTTTACTTTCAATTTCCAAAAGTTTTTTTTCTGATTTTTTAAGACTATCAAATATTGCTTGCCTAGACACATTGACTATTTCAGCAATTTCTGACAATGTTAAATCGTCATTAAAATACAAATTGGCAACTTGCTGTTGTGATGGCGACAAAAGTTTGCCATAAAGTTCAAACAAATCTCCAAACATAACAGTTTTTTTAAGTTCTTCCATGTGTAAAGCCCTTTTGCTTTACAAATATAACACAAAAAAAAAGAAAAAGCAAGTGTTTTATGCTTTTTTCTTTTTTCTTTTTTTACTAATTACAAAACCAACGATTGTTAAGAGCAAAACTGACGCTGAAACAATCAATGTGATGTTTAACCAATTATCGTTATCAGCAACAACGATAAAAGTACCCATTTCGTCTGTTTCAAATTTTATAACGCCATCTTCGTAAGTTGCATTCAAAAGTGTTTTTGTTCCGTCCGAATTTAAACGGAAAACTTGAACATTGTTTAAACCATTTGAATATGGCTTTATATTAACTGTAACTTTGCCCGATTCTGGCACATCTTGATTGCCAACTTTAAGTGACAAATTATATGCTCCAACAATGCTCTTTGAATTGCCAAAATCAGATTTTTCTGCGTCTGTTACCTTGTATTCAGATGCAAACAATGTTGAACCTTGTTTTAAAAGCGTGTTTGAATTTGACGCTTTTATAAAAAGTTCGTTAGCAACTTTTTGGTCTGCTGCTTCAACAATCGAATTTGTTATGTTTGCAGTCAAATTAGTTGGATAAGTCAAATAATAATTTCCGCAATCTGCACCACTAAGTTTTCCACCATAAACAACTACAGCAATGTTGTCACCAACAGCAGATTGAATAAATCTAGCAACTTTATCTCTTTCATAATCGAAATAAACATCGTCACCATTGATTACACCAGCAAGTGTTGGAGTTCTCAAATATGCAATATCTGTGCCGTCAAACACCTTGTCCATAACAGATGTTACAATTGTCAATTCTTTTCTTGTAATTGATAAACTTGCACTTAAAAAGTCAATTTCATAGTTTGGATTTTCAAGTTCGCAAATCAATTTATATGTTCCTACATTTTCTCCAAGTTCTCTAATAATTGCACCATTCAAAATATCGTGGTCAACTATTGAACCTTCTATGATTTCATAATCAAATATTGGGTCGGCAGAGCCATAAACCTTAACAAAATTGCCCGTCTTGATAACCAATTTGAGTTTTTTAATTGTCAATTTTCCTTCAACATAAACGATATTGTAGTTATCTGAATGCAGTATTGAAGAATAAATTGTATATTCTCCTGCCGCTTTACTTTGAGTTCTATAAAGCGAGATTTGAAGTTCACTATTTTCAATGTCGCCTTCAACTCGATATGTCAAAGTTGGAATTTCTTCGCCATAAACAATTTCAAAATTGTCCGCTCTGATTGTTACATCACGCTTTAATATCTCAAAATAATTTGTGATGATTTCAACATCGTAAATATCACCTTCAACGCGTGCATTAATCAAGTATTTACCGACATTCACACCGCTTTCTTTAAACAATGTCACAACCGGTTCGCTGCCTTGCAAAATATTTCCGCTGAGCGAATAAGTCAATTCCGCACTGTCTGTTCCATCAAATATTTTAGAAACTGGGTTAATTTTGATTGTTATTTTACGCTTTTGAATAACAAACTTTGCACTTGTGAAAACAATATTATAATTTTCGGCAGATAATGTGCCGATTTCAATATCATATTCACCTGGCATTGAGCCGCTCACTCGCGTTAAACTACCAATAATTTCATCACCAGCAAGCAAGCCACTAACTTGATATGTAAGTTCTGGTTCATTTGTTTCATCATAATATTTAACAATTTTATTCGCTGTTATATACAAATCTTTTGCAACAATTTCAAAATCGCTGCCCAAAAACTTTAATGAATAGTTACTATTTGCCTTTAATGAGCCAATTTTGATTGAATAAACACCAACAGAATTGCCTAAATCTCTAACAAGTTCACCTGTTAAAACATCTTCCAATCTATCGTCAAATTTAAGCATGCCGTTTGACAAATAATAAGTTAAAACAGGGTCAGCATCACCATAAATTTTCAAGATTGAGTTTGCTCTGATCGTGATTTCTGCTGGAGTAATTGTCAACTTGCCTGGGTTAATCACAACATTGTAGTTATCGTCATCCAAAATGCCTGTAATTTTATATTCACCAACATTTTCACCAACTTGTCTAACAAATTGAATATTCAAAACAAGTCCTGATTTACCAAGAATAGTATATGTAAATTCAGGATCTGTTGAACCATAAACTTTTTCAATATCGTTGATTTGAATTGTCAAAGTTTTTGTGTAAATTGTCAATTTGCCGCCATTGAAAATCAAATTGTAATTGTTTTCGCTGTCGCCAATTAATGCCAAAGTTCCGATTAAATAGTTGTAAATACCAACATCTTTTCCGCTTTCTCTTGTTGGAGCGCCAGTTAAAATGTTATTTAACTCTACGCCCAATGGCAATGGCGTGCTAGAAGATAAATAATACTCAATTATGCCTTCATCTTCACCAAATTCGATAGTTTTATCGTCAACAACAATAACGAGGTCTCTTTTCAATATTTGGAAGGTAAAATCAAAATCATATTCAATTTGATAGTTAGGATTGTTTGCTTCTGTCAAAGTGTTTTTCAAAATGTTGTAGAAACCAACATTTTCTCCTTCTTCACGAGCAAGAGTTCCTATCAAACTTTCGCCTTCTACAATATTTTCGACATCAAAAATTAAACCTGCGTTAACTTCGCCAAATATTTTACTTAAATATTTGTTTTCGATTGTCACATTTACTTTACGCTTATCAATATTTGCTCTTTCAGTTACTGAGAAATTAACTTTGTAGCAATCAATGTTTTGTCCTTTCAGTAATGAAGAAGTAAATTCTGTAACTAATGAATTATTTGTTGTGTAGTAATTAACTACCCAATAGCCAACATTTTTATTTGCAAATTTTGCAGTTAAAAGCAGAGATATGTTATCCGCTGCGATGTCATTATTGATATAAATTTCAACTTCGGCATCAAGCAAGCCATCATATTTTTTATTGTTTGCAACTACGCTGATATTTAACTCTCTTTGCGTAATCACAAGATTTGAAGATGTGAAATATATTTTATAATTTTGGTTAATTTGACTTGCAATTTTGATAGCATACGAGCCAATTCTCTCCCCGCTTACACGAGTTAATGTCAAGCCTAAATCATCATTATTTACGATTGTTCCGTTTGTTAATGAATATGTAAGTTGTGGGTCGTTATTGCCATAAATTTTGCTTTTAGCATCGGCTGAAATTGAGATTTCACGCTGCGTGATAACAAATTTTGCTGAGTTAAACACAATATTATAGTTCGCCGCGCTAAGTGTGCCTTGTGTGATGGTATATTCGCCAACATCTTCGCCAGATGTTCTTGAAATTGAACCTGTAATACTGTCGCCACTAAGTAAATCTGAATTTTTATAGTTATATTCAAAAGTTGGATCGGTGTCACCATAAACTTTTGTTGCAGTTATTGCATTTATTGTCAATCCTCTCGCTTCAATAACTGCACTTATGGTTGTTGATTCCATAATCAACTCATAGTATTGAACATCTGAGCCATTTAAACTTGCCGACAACTCAACATTACATTCCCCTGCATTCAAACTTGAATAAATTCCGCTTATATTCAAAGAAATGTTATGTGATTTCAAGAATGAACCCGTCATTGTGTAGTGCAATTTTGATAAATCAAGTTCTGAAACTTTATCATAAGTTTTATTGTCAATATAAATGCTTGTAACTTCAATTTTTCGTTTTGAAATTGTTAAAGTTCCTTCAACGAATTCTATATTATAATGCGAATTTGAAAGCGTTCCTATCGAAATTTTATATGTTCCGATTGAACCATTGCATACAACTTGCAATTCGCCGATAAGTGCTTCGCCTGCAAGCATATCCCCTTCAATATCGTAACTTAATGAAGGAATTGTGTTGCCATATTCAATCGCTTGGTCATGCGCACGCACAACAATATTTCTTTTTAAAATGTTAGCTGTTACACTTGGCAAATTGCCAACAAGTTCATACATATAGGCATTTTCGCCAGATAATTTTAATGAGCCCGAAATTGAAATTTTAATATTTTCGCCAGGCAAAGAACTTGAAAACTTAACAGTTAAATCGCTTAATTCAACGGTTACGCCGTGTTTTAAATCTCCGCCATCAAAAATAATTTGGTCAATTTCTGCCGAATCGGTTTTGTCGTAAACTTTATCTTTGACAATGATGTTTGTGACCGAAATTGTCTTTTTCAAAATAATATTCAAATTTTTAGATTGATTTGTAACACGAGTTACAACTCTATATTTCCCAGAAGATGTAACATTGTATGAAAGTTGTGCGCCTGTTTCATCTTCAACTCTCAAAAGTGAATAGCCATCTAAAATTTCAAGGAATAAAACAACATTTCTATTTTGATTATAATTGCCTGTTCCTGAGACTTTTACGCCTTCATCAAAGTTTGATTTCGCACTTACAGCAACAGTTGATGAGTTGATTTCAAAAGTGATTGAGTTGCCATAGATATAGTCAGTTCCGTCAGTTGTTTTTAAGCATTTTGGTCTAACAACAATTTTGCCGCTTTTGCCGCTAACACTTAAATAATTGCCCAAAATTTGACCATTTTCAGCACCAGAAACAATTTCCCATTCAATTTCATGAATATTTTGATAATACCTAATCAAACTTTCGCCAGATAATTTTGACAAAAAGTGGCTCGCTTCAAGTTTAATTAATGAGCCGTTTGAAACAGTTGAACCTTTTGTTTCGGTTGTAATTTTATCAATTTCAATTCCATAGTTAATTGTTGGTTCAAAAATCGCAAAATCTGCTGGAATCCAAGCTGTTGATTTTTCAAGTGTTGAAAATTGGAATTTTAAAACATCATTTTTGCTTGTTAAAAAGACTTTTCCAGTTTTCACCCAGTCCGGTGCATATTTTCCACCCGAGTGAACTTTGTCTGACTTCGCAGTTGATGTCACTCCGCCGTTTGAAAGTGAAATCAAAAGTTTGGATTTGTCTTTATTTTCAAACGCAAGAAGACCTGCACTTGCATACGCATAATAATGACCTGTTCCTGCAAGTGTTTCCATTTCACCAGCCAAATATATTGACGCTTCACCTTTGCAATAATCAGAGCCGAAATAGTTGTCGTTATTGGCCAAAATCGCTCTAAAATCTGAAACTAACTCACCATTTTCATTTATATATTCAATTTTTTTGGAATAAGTAGCACCAATTAAACTATCAAAATAGTGATAAGGATAATAATCTTGGTAGCCCGTCAAAACATATTTTGTAATTTCCTTACCTTTGATTTCCGCTTGAATAGTTCCAATATTATTATAACTTGCACAAAAAAAACTTACGATTAACATCGCAACTAACACAAAACAACTAATAAAAGCAGTTTTCTTTTTCATAATTGATTATAATATAACACATTTTTTATTATATATCAATACCCAAATTAAAAAAATCTCTTAAAATTTAAGAGATTTTTACATCTTTTCAGGAATATCAAGAGCGAGCAAGTCGCAAACAACTGTTAAAGCCTTTTGAATAACCATAATCAGCGTTAAAAGTTCATTTTTTCGTTCAACATCAGTTTGTGAAAGTATTTTTTCGTTCGAATAAAGAGTGCTAAAACTGCTTGCCAAATTATATGCAGCTTGGCAAATTCCGCTTGCAGACTTATCTTCATAGCCGTTTTCAATTTCAACAGACAATTTCATCAAGCAAAGCAAAATATTTTTTGAAGTTTCATCGTTAACTGCAAATTTCTGTTCAAATTTACCTGCTTTTTGCAAAATTGAGTTGATTCTTACAAGCGAATACAACAAATATGGCCCTGTTTTGCCGTCAAATGAGCAAAATTTATCAATATCAAGAACATAATCTTTTGTTCTGAAATTTATCATATCACCAAATTTTAAGGCAGAAACACCAATCATTTCGGCAAGTTTTTTATCGCTTTTACCTGTATTTTCAACAAGTTTTTTGTCACTTGCATCAGTAACCAACTGAATCAATTCAGAAAGATGCATTGTGCCGCCACTACGCGTTTTGAAAGGTTTGCCATCTGTGCCATTTACTGTTCCGAATGGAAAATGAACAAGTTTTAACTTCTCTCCGCCAATTCCAGCAAGTTTACAAACTCTGAAAACTTGATTAAAGTGCATGCACTGACGATTGTCTGTTGTATACCAAATTTCGTCTGGGTCATAGTCTTCAACACGCTCAATTATTGTTGCTAAATCTGTTGTAGCATACAAGCCAGCACCTGCTGATGAACGGACAATTACTGGTGGAATTGGTGCGTTATCGTCTTCGCGAGCAACATTTACAATTTCAGCCCCTTCGCTCTTTTCAATAAGGTGTTTTTCATTCAATATTTCAAATACTTTTGGAACATAATCTTGGCTGTCGCTTTCACCATTAAATAAGTCAAATGAAACATTTAATTTTTTATATTCTGCTTTAATTGCATCAACAGAAATACCGCGAATCTCTTTCCAAATTGCATAATAGATTTTGTCTTTATTTTGCAATTTTGCGGTGATATTTTGAGCATATTTCTTAAAATCTTCATCAATTTTTGAACGAGCGCTCGCCGCAGGGTAAATTCTGTTCAAGTCGTCCATTGTAATGTTTGGTTTTTCACCCTGATTATTAAAATAATAACTCAAATCAAATTCTTCTTCAAGTCCAGCAATCGTAAGCCCCATTTGCAAGCCCCAATCGCCCAAATGGACATCAGAAATCACTTTATCACCCATAAATTTGGCAATTCTTTTAACTGTTTCGCCCAAAATTGCACTTCTTAAATGCCCAACATGAAGTGGTTTCGCAACATTTGGTCCGCCATAATCAACAACTATTGTTTTAGGCTTTTCATGAGTTTTTACAAGCAATTTTTCAGAGCCAGCATATTCTTTTAAAATTTCAGATAGGTAATTTTCTGTTAAAGAAATATTAATAAAGCCCGGATTGCAAACTTCTACTTTTAAGTTATTATCACTAAGTTCATTTGCAATGCTTTCGGCAATTTTTATTGGCGCGTTTCTTAGCACTTTTGCAAGCGCAAACGCACTATTGCTTTGAAAATCACAAAGTTCAGGTCTGTCAGAAAAAGAAAGGGTCAAATATTCCACCGGATAACCCAATTTTTCAAATGTATCTTGCAATTTTTGTTTGATATTTTCAATAACCTGCATTTTTAAATCTCACTTCTTTTTTCTAACGCTTTTGTCAATGTAACTTCGTCCGCATATTCAAGTTCAGAACCCATACTAATGCCCTGAGCAAGCCTTGTAACCTTAATTCCAAGAGGTTTTAAAAGCCTTGCAATATAGAGTGCTGTTGCTTCCCCTTCAACATCAGGATTTGTCGCCATTATAACTTCTTTTGTTTTTAGCCTGTTCACTCTTTCTAAAAGTTCTTTAATTCGAATATCGTTTGGTCCGCGATTTTCAAGCGGATTTATCGTTCCATGCAAAACATGATAAACGCCATTAAACGACTTAACTTTCTCCATCGCTGCAACATCTTTTGGCTCTTTTACAACACAAATAATGTCTGGGTTGCGTTTGGCACAGATTGAACAAATTTCACTATCTGTATAATTCCCACACTCTTTGCAATATTTAACTTTTAACTTAGCATTGATAATTGCGTCAGCAAATTCTTTTGCGTTTTCTTCGTCTTTTTTAATAATTGAATAAGCATAGCGCTCCGCTGTCTTCAAACCAACTCCTGGCAAAGACCTAAAAGCCGCAACAAGCCTTTCAATAGGATCTATATTTTCCATTTTACATCATTCCTGGAATTGAAGGAGAATTTTTATCTTCTTCTTTTTCAATCTGGCTAACACAATCGTTCACAGCAGCTAAAACTAAATCTTCAAGCATTTCAACATCATTTGGATCAACAATTTCTGGTTTAATTGTCACTTTTTTGATATGTTTGTTTCCAAGCATAACAACTTCAACCATTCCACCGCCAGATTTTGCTGAAAACTCCGTATTTTCAAGTTCTTCCTTCGCTTTTAACATATCTTCTTGCATTTTTTGTGCTTGTTTCATAAGTTGGTTAAGGTTTGCGCCACCGAAACCACCACCAAATCCGCCTCTATATCCGTTCATAACTCCTCCAAAATTTTTATTTTATTATCAAATATTCCCCAACATTGTCCCGCAATGTTTTCAAATCTTCTTCTATAAGTTGACTAGGCTTATCCGCCAATTTGAACACTGGTTTCAAATTATACCCCAAATATTTTATTGCATTGACTATTTCATTCAAATTCTCATCGTTTGAAATAATCGACAGCAAATATTCTTGATTTGTGGAAATTATTAGTTCGTCTTTTTCAATTTCAACATCTGTTATATCTCCACATGCCACATGCAACGCCGCTAAATGTTGCTCTCTTAGCCTAGTTATAATTTTTCCCCACACAACTTTTGCGCTTGGCAAAGGCTGAGATTTACTCAAATTTCGTTTTTTTTTAACTCTTCAAGACCTTCAATTGATTTAACTGTCGCAACTTCAACAAGCGTCCTTGGTGACATTGAATATTTGAGTTCTGCTTCAATTTCGCTGAAAGTTTTCATATAAAACATCAAATTTTCAGCACTTTCTTTTTCGCTTTGAGCTTTGATAAGTTCAAAATCTTCAATCGGCATATTCAAAATTTCTTTTGCAGACTTCGCAGTCTTAGCAACAAGCAAATTTCTAAAATGAATTGTTGTTTCTTTTGCAAAAACTGATATATTTTTGCCCGATAAAACAACTTTATTAATCTCTTCAAACGCTCCACCGACATCTTTTGTTATGATTTTATCCGCAAAATCAACAAGTTTATGTGTGTCGCTTGTTCCTAAAATTTTAACTGCATTATCATAACTTACATTGCCGTTTGAAAATGAAACTATACTATCGGCTATCGAAAGCATATCTCTCACACTGCCTTCCGCAGCTGTGACAATAACATCAATGGCTTTATCGTCATAACTGATGTTTTCTTTTTGGAAAATGTTCTTTAAATGACTTGCAAGTTCCGCAGTTAAAACAAGTTTAAAATCAAATCTCATACATCTTGATAAAATTGTTGCTGGAAGTTTATGAATTTCTGTTGTTCCAAGTATAAACACAACATGCTCAGGTGGCTCTTCCAAAGTTTTTAAAAGTGCATTAAACGCGCTATCTGTTAACATATGAACTTCGTCAATGATATAAACTTTATACTTTCCATTTGTAGGTAAAAATTTGATTTTATCTCTTATTTCTCTGATTTCGTCAACCCTGTTATTTGATGCAGCATCAATTTCAACAATGTCCAAATTTGTTGGTTCAGCGAGAGCTTTGCAAGTTGCACATTTGTAGCAAGGTAAACTACCTTCTTTGCTTTCACAATTTATTGCACGCGCAAAAATTCTCGCAGTGCTGGTTTTGCCAGTTCCGCGACTGCCCGAAAACAAATAAGCATGACCGATTTTTCCGCTTTTAACTTGATTGTAAAGTGTTTTAGTTATATGGTCTTGCCCAATAACTTCGTCAAAAGTTTGAGGTCTATATTTTCTGTAAAGTGTTAAATGCAAAATTTTTCTCCTTGTTACCACAATGATATAACATTATCAAAAATTAATCAAGCAAAACGCAAAAAATTGCACACAAAAAAAATAAAAAGCGATCTCTCGCTTTTTATTTTTAGTCTTTACTAGAAATAGTAATTACTTTATTTCATATCTACTTAAACTATCGCTTACTGAATACAGAAATTTAATTACAATTCTTATTTTATTAGCAATTACCAAGGTAATCTAAGTGGACTTCCTTTACCACCTAATCCATAAATTGATGTAAAGTTGCTTTCTGCTCTAATTCTTATTGTAGCATTACATTTCATTGCAACAGTCTGTTGACATTCCAATAAGCAATAATATCTTCCAGTAGCAGTAGCCCAAGTTGGCGTTATCTCGTCTTCTTTATTAATATCAAACATTGAACTATCGCCTAGCTCAATTTCTTCAACATTTGTTCTTTCATCAATTATGCCTAAAGATAAATCTTCATTTGCAATAAGACTATTAACATTGTTATTGTCTCCATCTTTAAAACGCCATGACGCATAAGCGCCACTAGGTCCAGAAACTAAAGATGGTTTAGATAATAATCCATAGAATACTGCTCTAACCCATGAGCGTTCCAATGCGTATCCTTTTGCATTTAAATAAATGTCAATATAAGTTCCACGAGCAACTTGAATTGTATCTCCATGATTAAACCCACTTATACTTGTTGAAAGTGAACATTTTTCCCAAGTTCCTTCATCATACCTATAAACTTGAACATATTTTGGTAATAATTTTGTTGAAGTTAATGATGTTGGAATTGATGCATAATCACCAGAATAATCACTTGCCTTACAGAAATGGAATGGTAACCCAATTGCACCTGCCATTTTCTTTGGTGTAATTAAAGTATAAAAGTTAAATTGATTTGTCGATAAACTCAACATCCCAGATACATTGGTAACATTTGACATATCAAAATTGCTTAAATCAAGTGAAGTTAAAATACAACCTGCAAACATATCAGTCATATATTTAACATTTGTTGTAATAAATGAAGAAGTGTAAATACTACTCAAATTAGAGCAATTTTTGAACATGCTATCCATATCTGTTACTTTTGCTGTGTTAAAACTTCTCAAATCCAAACTACTTAATTTAGAACACCCTTCAAACATTGACCACATTAATGTGACATTTGAGGTATTAAAATTTGTTAAATTTATGCTGGTCAATGCAGAACAACCCATAAACATACTACGCATTGTAGTTACATTTATTGTACTAAAATTATCAAATTTAATTGAAGTCAAACTTGTTAATTTTGAATTAGATGAACTACTGAATAAATAACCTGAATCTTTTGGAGCATAAATTGTTGCGTTGCTATAGAATACAACTTTATACTTACCAGATGTTGAACCTGCTGTAACATAAGCGATAACATCAGATGTGTTTCTAGTTCCTGAAACATAAGCAGATGTTCCATCAGCATTTATTGCACCGACCGAGACTCTTGTTCCGCTAGTTGGTTTAGTGTTTGTAAATTCAATTGATTCAATATTTGCTTGCGTATAATTTGAATTTGCCTCTTTTAATTTTGCTTGCCAATTTGAACCTGTCATTAAGTATGCGCTACTATTTTCTACCCAATGAGCAAATAAAGTATGGTCATTTGTATAAGTAACTTTTGTTGATGATGTTATTTTGCTTCCACCTGATGATAAAGTATACCAGCCATCAAAAGTATAACCTTCTCTTAATGGAGTTGGTAGCTCGCCATAAGTAGAATCGTAAGTTATTGTTTTTGATATTGTGAAGTCACCTTCTATAATATAGAACTCATGAATAACAATATCTTTTCCGAAATCATTATCAATTCTTATATTATATACTCCAGTTGTTGAAACAGTGAATGTCGTACTGCTTCCAGCACCAGAAAGCCTTCTACTATTTGCTTCACTATAATTTTTATTAATTCCATAGAAGATTTGGATACTTCCCGAGATTACTGAGCCACTTGTATTACGCATCTTCGCGTGAATTGTATATGTCTTTCCTGCAACCAGATAGACTGTTGATGCTATTGTAACATATGGATCATTCGTTGAAGAATTTACAAATTTATATTGATGGCTAGAACTTGTGTATGTAATTGTTGCGTTATTTCCTGAATAAGTTCCATTTGCAACATCAGTTAATAATCCACCTTTTTCACTTGGGTTAAACGAAACTGTAAATTGTTTAGCTTGCCACTTAGCGTAAAGTGTTATTGTTGCGCCATTTGTTGAACTAAGGTTAGTTACACTTTGTTGGTTACTATAAACAACCGCCCCTGTTGCAGAAGTTGCCCAACCAATGAAAGTATAACCTGTTTTACCAAATCCATTTGCAGTTAAAGTCTTTGCAGAATTATATGTATGAGTTGAACTTGCAGTTGAACCATTTGTATAACCATTACCGTTATATACAATGGTATAAGTAATAGGCGTTTCTATCCAATGTGCATACAAAGTTTGATTTCCTGTAATTTTAACCGTTGTTGATGCAGTAACATGAGTTCCACCAGTTTTTGCTGTATACCAACCATTAAATGTTACTATGTAACCAGTTTTTGAATAAGCAGATGGAGTTGGAAGAGTTCCGTATGTTGAATCATAAGTTACTTTCTTACTTGCAGTTGAAGTTGTTCCACCATTTGCATTAAAAGTAACTGTGTATTCGTTTGGAGTCCATTTAGCGTATAGAGTAATTGTGTCATTTTGTGTTGAACTGAGATTTATTACACTTTCTTGGTCACTATAAATAACTTCACCTGTTTTACTTGTTGCCCAACCTGCAAAAGTATAGCCTGTCTTTGCAAAGCCATTTGCTGTTAAAGCTCTTGCTTGGTCATAAGTATGTGATGAATTTGCAGTTGATCCGCTTGTATTTCCATTTCCATCATATTTAATTGTATATGTTATTGGCGTCCAAATCATGTAAATATCAATTGTTGTATCGCCATTTTCAAGGTTCGTTAGAACTCCAGCGGCTGTTGCAATTTGTTTTGTTGTTGTTAAAGAATCATGATCAAGGTTATTTCCAGAACCATTTGCTTTTGTATTATAATATGTGTTTGCTAAGTATCCAGTTCTAGTAACTCTTTTTGTATCGTCGTAATTTGTTAGTCCATATTGGCTAGAAGATGTATAACCCCAATTTTCTGTTTTACATGGATTTCCCGAACTGAAGTAACTATTGCCTGAAACAGAAGTGCCCCCATTTAGGTGGTATCTTATAGTTAGAACATTCACTCTCCACTGAGCGTAAAGCGTAATTTTTGCACCATTTGTTGCTGTTAAGTTTGTCACGCTTGCTGCATTGCCATAAGATGTGCCAGATCCATCTGCTTTTGTATTCCACCCATTAAAAGTATATCCTGTTTTCTTAAAGCCGTTTGCAGTTAAGTTTTTAGCCACATCATAAGTATGGCTTGAACTTGCAGTTGAACCGCTTGTATTTCCATTTCCATTATATTGAATTGTATATGTAATTGGCTTCCATTTTGCAGTTAAAGTTAAATTACCAACTTGAAGTGAGTCGATTGATAAATTATCACCTATATAATTATATGTATAAATAGTATTATTATCTTCTTTACCTAAATGATACCACAATGCGACATACATATTATCTGTTGGAGCGTATTGTGATGATGTTGATACATTACCACCAAAAGCACCTGCTGTTGTGTATGTTCTCCATCTAATTTGATTGCCAGATAGTGCTGCGGTATATGATATGTCTTTATGAGCATAGAACAATTCGTAATATACAGCAGTTGGATAACTTGAACTATATTGTTGAACACCGCTATTTATTTCGATTGTTGCTAATGACCTTCCAGTTAAACTTACAGAAATATTCCAACCTGTAAAAAGGTATCCTTTCCTAGTTGGATTTGAAATTGCTGTTGTGTTTCCAAAAATGTAACTTGTTGGGGCATTTGTTCCTTTTGATCCACCAGCAAAATCATAACTGATTGAGTATTCTTTCTTCGTATAATGAGCATACAAAGTTGTTGCGCTTGCTCTTATCCAAGAGCCGTTTTCGCTTGTATATCCGCTTACATTCGCGATCCAGCCGTCAGCTGTTGCAACTTTTGCCCCACCAACACCGTCAGCGGTTGTATACCAGCCGTCAAAAGTATAGCCACTGATGATTGGCATTGGTAAATAGAAAGTATTAACACCATTGATGCCTATTTTTGTGGTCGCATTCTTGCCGCTGAATGAATATTTGCCATTATTTCCTGCATTTGAACTTGAATAACCTGCACTTCCAGCGTAATTCCATAATTTTGCGCCCAAAGTGCCATCAATATTGCCACCATTGAATGTTAGTTGATATGATCTACCGAAATGTCTATATCTAGCAACATTTGACTCAGTTTCAACAAAATTGCTATGGCTTGTAAAATACGCACCAATAGTTAAATCGTTTTTAATATAAACATCGGTTAAATTTTCATTTTCTAACAATCCAGATTCTGAACTTGCAAGACCAGCAACTGCACTTGAATCAATATATATTTCTTTCAGGTTTGTCATATTATCAAAAGTGCTACCACCACCTAATGAAGTTGTTCCTGATTTAATGTTTATTTTTTTGACTCCAACCATAGAAAACACAGTATCGCCGCTAATTTCACCAGTTACTGATAAAATTCCATTAAATCCAGAACTTCCTTTAAATGAACCCGCTCCAAAATATACACAATTTGGTAAATATGGGAATAAACTATCAATACTATCCAAATTTGCAAATGCGTCATTATTAATTTTAGTTATTGATATTGGCAAAATTAAATTGCCAGATAAATTGTTACAACCATAGAATGCCCATTCACAAATTTCTGTTACATTGTTACCAAGATAGATTCTTTGCAAAGTGCTTACAGATGAATACCCTCCAACATGTGTCATTGTGTTTGCAAACCAAACTGTAATAGCATCATCATCTAGTGCTGATGGTGAAGTTGTACCAATGCGAGTAATTGCATTTCCTTGATAATAACCTGGAAGAGCATAAGTTGTTGCAGATGTATTGATTGCGGTGATTTCATATTCGTTATCAACCAAACTAACAGTTACATCATTTTCAGTTAAAAGTGTAACATCTGGTAAATTCCAGTTATTAGGTTCAATAGCAAGTTCAATGTCCAAACTTAAAGTTATATTTGTTACATTTTCAGGAACATTTTCAAATTCTCTAAAATTGATTACAGAAACTGGTGTTGTTCCATTTGCTAAAAAGCCTTTGAACAAACTTATTTCCATTCCGCTTGTTACTTGTGCCAAATTATTTTTAGTTGCAACGCCATATCCACCGCTGATATAATAATAATACTCGCCATTAGCGTCTGCTGCAAAGCAATCGTTAAACAAGACTGGTGAATAGTTAGAATCAGTTGCGAATAACTGGAACAAAGTGTTCCTTTCACTTGCGCTCATTGAAAAAGTTGTTGGAGTTGAACTTCCGTTTACATAATATTGAGCATTTAATTTCAATCTCAAATAAAACGCCTGTGAACTATCTTGCGCCGTGATTGTTGGATTTGCTATGTAATATTCAGATTCGCTTGAAGGTGTAACAGAAAACTGAGTTCTGTTTCCTTCGCTTGTAACCTTGTTTGGATAGTATTGAATTGGCATTTCCATATTTTTTGAAAGTTCGCCCGAACTAACATCAGAAATGTCGATATAAATACCTTTATCCAAAACGAGAGAACCACTTCCCGTGTGAGTTCCTTTATAAACAGCAGTTGTGACAATAAAAGAAATGCCAACCACAACAATTAGCGAAATCAAAATAAGCAATCTTACGATATTTTTATTTTTTAATGTTTTCAAAATTTCCCCTATTTATAACTTTCGTTTATATATATTAATATGCAACTTTAAAAAAGTCAAACTTTTTGCATATATTTTTCAAAATTTATTTTATACAATTTGTCCATAAAAATTTGGAAAATTTCAAAAAAAATAATATACTAACTGAAAAAAGGAAGTTTTTTTATGATTAAGTTTGGAACAAGCGGCTTTCGCGGCGTTATGGGAGACAATTTCACAAAAGAAAATGTTCAAAAAATTGCCTACGCGTTAAGCAAATATTTTGAAGAAGAAAAAATCAAAAAACCAAGCGTTGTAGTGGGATATGACCACAGATTTATGAGCGATTTTTACGCAAATTGGGTGTCACAAACACTCGCAACTTTTGGCGTTAAAGTTTATTTGTATGACCATTCAGTTCCTTCCCCTGTGATTTCATACATGACCAAAATTGCTGACCTTGGAGTTATGATAACAGCAAGCCATAACCCTTATTTTTATAACGGAATAAAGATTTTTAAAAAGCCAGCAAAGGAAGTTGACGACGAATTTTGCTCACAAATTGAAAAATGGGCAAATGCCGATATTTGCATAGAAAATAAAGACCTTGAAATGTTAAAAAATAAAGGCAAAATTGAAATGATTAGCGACATCTCAGATTTTTGCGAAAATATTTTAAAATATGTCGATTTGAAAGCCACAAAAAAATGCAATTTCAAAATTTTATATAACGCTATGAACGGCAATTCCACTGAATGTCTAGAATATTTGTTCAAAAAAATGGGTGTTAAAAATTATGAAGGTATGAACACAGAAAAAGACCCATATTTTAGAGGTATTTTGCCTGCTCCTTACAAAAAAAATCTAGACGACCAAGTTAAAAAACTCAAAAAAGAAAAATTTGATTTCGGAGTCGCTTTGGACGGCGATGGCGACCGAATTTCTATCATTGATAGCCACGGAAAAGTGATGGATTGCAACTTTGTTTTGCCAATTTTATACTACTATTTCGCAAAATATAAAGGCTATAAAGGCGGAATTATTAAAAACTCTGCCCTGTCAAACTTGTCAGTCAAACTCGCTAACTATTTTGGCGATAATTGCTACGAAGCAAAAGTCGGATTTAAAAATATCGGCAAACTTTTCGAGCAAACAGACGCTTTCTTGGGCGGAGAATCAAATGGCGTTGCATTTAAAAAACATATCTTGTCAAAAGACGGTCTTGTTGTCACCGCTTTGCTTGTCGGTTTGATGGCTGAAAGTGGCAAAACTATTGACGACCTTTTGAAGGAAATCCAAACGCTAACAAAATTCAAATCCGAAGTTATCGAATACGCCTACCCTATCACCGCAAAGCAAAAATCAGACATCTCAAAAATGCTGTTCGTGGACAAAAAATTGCCTAAATTATCTAAAAAAATAGTCAAAGTTGTTGGTGAAAACGAATATAAAATGCTTTTTGATAACGACTATTGGGCTACAATCAGATTTTCAGGAACAGAAAATGTCGTCAGAATTTTTGCAGAACAAGAAAACTTAAAAAATTGCGAAAAAATTATTGGCGAACTCGAAAAATTTATCAATGTTTCAACAAGACAATAAAAATTTCAAAAAAGAATAAATTTCGGTTGATTTATTCTTTTTTTGTGATATAATACAAGGCATAATTTAAGGAGAATAGTATGGCAAATATAGAAATGGATAAAATAGTCGCTCATTGCAAAAATGTAGGCTTTATTTTCCCAGGAAGCGACATCTACGGCGGTCTTGCAAACACTTGGGACTATGGCCCTTTAGGCGTTGAATTAAAAAATAATGTCAAAAAAGTTTGGTGGCAAAAATTTGTTCAAGAAAGAGAAAATTCTTATGGCGTAGACTGCGCAATTTTAATGAATCCAAGAGTTTGGGAAGCTTCTGGACATGTCGCAAGTTTTTCAGACCCTCTTATGGACTGCAAAGAATGTAAAGCCCGTTTTAGAGCGGATAACTTGATTTCAAACTACTCAAAAGGCGAAGTTAACCCAGATTTGATGACAAAAGAAGAAATGAGTTCTTATGTTCAAGAACATCATGTTCCATGCCCTGTTTGCGGCAAAAGCAACTTCACACCTATCAGACAATTTAACTTGCTTTTCAAAACACAAAGAGGTGTAACAAGCGATAACGCTCTTGATATTTATCTCCGCCCTGAAACAGCACAAGGCGAATATGTAAACTTTTTAAATGTTCAACGCTCAATGCGTGCAAAAGTTCCTTTCGGAATCGGTCAAATCGGTAAAGCATTTAGAAATGAAATCACCCCAGGAAATTTCACATTCAGACAAATTGAATTTGAACAAATGGAATATCAATTCTTCTGCCACGCTGGCGATGATGAAAAATATTATGAAGAATTTAAAAACGCTTCAAAAGAATTCTTCATCTCTCTCGGAATACCAGCAGAAAAGTTAAAATTCCACGACCATGATAAACTCGCATTTTATGCAAAAGCAGCCTGCGATGTTTACTATCAATTCCCATTCGGCTGGGACGAAGTTAACGGAATTCATAATAGAACAAACTACGATTTAACAAAACACCAAGAATACAGCGGCAAAAATATGGAATATCTTGACCCAGTAACAAACGAAAAATTTATTCCAAATGTTATTGAAAATTCTTATGGACTTGATAGAGCGATTTTAGCAGTAATTTGCAACGCCTATGATGTTGAAACATTGCCAGATGGTGAAGTTCGTGAAATTATGCACCTTTCACCAAAGATTGCCCCATTCAAAGTTGCAATTTTGCCTTTGATTAAGCGTGACCTTTCAGAAAAAGCACACGAATTGTTCAGAGAACTCGCAAAAGAATTCCGTGTAACTTATGATGAAACAGGAACAATCGGAAAGAGATATCGCCGTCAAGACCAAATTGGAACACCTCTTTGCGTTACAGTTGATTTTGACACATTGGAAGATAACACAGTAACTGTCCGTGATAGAGATACAATGGAACAAGTAAGAATGCCAATCAGCGAACTCAAATCTTACATTGAAAAAATTATAAAATAACACAATAATGTTACAATCTAAATACTAACACAAAGGAGAAATATTTGTTCATCGGTAAACCTAAATTGAACCCCCAGACTATCTGGGGGTTTTCTATTACAAAAAACAACCTATTTTTGAAATAGGTTGTCAAATTTATGTTTTTATATTTATTTTTCCAATTCCGCTGGAATGTTTGCTTTTGCGTTAGGTTTAGAAATAAGTTCAACTTGTGCGATAAGCGCTTCCACTTTGCTTGGTAACAATTTTTTACTTTTTTCACTCAACTTTTTATTGTATCTTTTTTCAAAGTCAGCCAACTCGCTCACATCAAGTTTATAATTATTAAACGACTTTTCATCAATCAATTTTGGCAATAAATCATAGTCAATTTCTTCTAATTCTGGTGGTAAATTTAAAACATAGCCGCCATTTTCATTATCCTTCCAAACTCGCGTGATTGGCATTTTGTCGGTGTAATAAATCGCTTGATGGTTAAGAATGTCCCAACAATTTCCGCCATAAGCAACACAAAACCTTAATTGTATGCTATCTTCTTTAACAATTTTATAAAACAATTCGCGTGCAAAAACAACATGTTTCATTTCATACTCCTAAATTAATTTCGTGCATATTATATCACAATCAAGAAAAAAATCAATAGGCAAAAATTATACTTTTTGTCGAATTACATTAACTTTAAAATCACCTGATTTGCAACGAGAAAACCTTTGTCGGTTAAACGCAAAATGTTGTTATCAAAATAAATCAAATCTTGTTTCAAAAGTAAATTTATTTCATTTGACTTTTTCTTTTTTATATCAAAAAACTCAGTTTTAAATTCGTCCAAATCAAGCCCAAGTTTGCAGCGCAAGCCAAGCATAATTTTTTCTTCCGCCATTTCTTTTGCAGTTAATATTTCTACGCTCACAATATCGTTTTTTTTAGAAAGATCAACAATTTCATCTTCCTTTTTACGCCTAGTGTCTGATGTTAAATTTTTGTAATAGGAAATATATTTTTGCAAATCATTTGTATTAGCAAATCTATATGGCGACACAAAAGAATGCGCGCTCAAACCAAAACCTAAATAGTTTCCCCTATTCCAATAATTCAAGTTGTGTCTTGAATAAGTGCCCACTTTTGCAAAGTTTGAAATTTCATATTTCTCAAAATTTTTGTGTTTCAAATATTTACAAACAAGTTCATATTGTCTTGCTGAATTTTCATCAATTTCATCTATATTCAAATCGAACGACGCAAGTTTTGTTCCCTTTTCAACCATAAGCATATATGTTGAAATGTGATTGCAGTATTTTGTTAAAAATTTTAAATCTTTTTTCAAATATTTATCATTATTAAATGGTAAACCTAAAATTAAATCGGTTGAAATATTATTAAAACCTATTTTTTTTGCAATTTTTAAATTATTTTTAATATTATTTTTATATTTTTTTAATAATTTTTTATTTTGTATTCTTCCGATATATTCCAGGCTTTTTTTATTTGTTGTTTGAACGCCTATACTTAGCCTGTTAAACCCTGCATCATATAAGGATTGTAGAGTTTCTTTATTAAGCGTGTTTGGATTCGTTTCAATCGTTATTTCAGCATTTTTATCAACATTAAAATTATTTAAAATTATTTTTAAAATATTAATTAAATATTTTTTATTAACGCTTGTTGGTGTTCCGCCACCAAAATAAATAGTTTTTATTTTATTTTTTATTCTTTTATTTATTATTTCTTTTTTTAGACATTTAAAATAATTATCTATATTTTTTTGATTATCAACGAACGAACAAAAATCGCAATAATAACATTTACTGCAACAAAATGGAATATGAACATAAATTGAATAGTCATTCATGCTTCATCTTTTTCCTTTTCACCAAAATTTCAACGATAGCAACAATCACAGAGACAAGTTCAGTTCCGTTTCTTATATAACCAAAAACATTCATGATTATTACATTGTATGTTATGCTAAGCACAAGAGCAACAACAAGTAAAATTTTTATTAAAAGTTCATCTTTAAACATCAAACTGATTGTAAATAACAAATAGCAAGAAATCAAAAATATGTCGTAATAACCTTGCCATGTTATGCAAACGCAAGCGACAAAAGTTAATATAATTAAACAGAAAACATTGGTTGGAATTTTCTTATTTTTCTTGTCATACAAATAAAAAATTAAGCATCTTATTGTGCACAAAATTGACCCAATTCCGCCCACAAAAGATAACAACAAGAAATAAGCAACTGCATTAATGCCATTGCCTAAAATTTGCGTGAAAAGCAATTTATCTTTGTTTAAAAAGTATCCCACACATAATATAATTAGCGAAACAAATCCCAAAACTTGAGATATTATATAACTAGTTGTAATTACATCTGGGAAAATCTTCATCGTTTAACCTTAATCTTCATCTATTTTTAAAATTGACATGAATGCTTCGCTTGGCAACTCGACAGAGCCAATTTGACGCATTTTTTTCTTGCCCGCTTTTTGTTTTTCAAGCAGTTTTCTCTTTCTTGAAATATCTCCACCATAGCATTTTGCCAAAACATCTTTTCTCATTGCTTTAACTGTTTCTCTGGCAATGACTTTATTTCCGATTGATGCTTGAATTGGAATTTCAAAAAGTTGTCTTGGAATAACTTCTTTAAGTTTTTCAGCAATCGCTCTGCCGCGCGAATATGCTTTATCTTTGTGAACAATTAAACTTAGTGCATCACAAATTTCACCATTGAGTAAGATATCCAATTTAACAAGGTCGCTTGTTTCAAATCCGATAAATTCATAATCCAAACTTGCATAACCGCGAGTGCGAGATTTTAGGCTATCAAAAAAATCATAAATCATTTCGTTTAGCGGTAATTTATAATCCATTCTAACTCTAAATTTATCTAAATATTGCATATCCAAATACTGACCGCGTTTATCTTGGCATAAATCCATAATCGCGCCGACATACTCTGGTGGCGTTAAAACATGAATTTTGACCATTGGTTCTTCGATATGGTCAATATCAGTTGGCTTTGGCAGCATTGAAGGGTTTGAAATTTCAAGCATTTCGCCATTAGTTTTATAAACATTATAAGAAACTCCTGGCGCAGTTGTGATTAGGTCTAAATTAAACTCTCTTTCCAAACGCTCCGTTATAATTTCCATGTGAAGCAAACCTAAAAAACCACATCTAAAACCGAAGCCAAGTGCCATGGAATTTTCAGGCGTGAAAGTAAGTGATGCATCATTTAATTTGAGTTTTTCAAGTGCGTCTTTCAAATCGCCATATCTTGAACCATCAACCAAGAAAATACCGCTGAAAACAACAGGTTTAACAGTTTGATAGCCTGGGAGTGCTTTTTGTGCTGGCGTAATTGCATCAGTTATCGTATCCCCCACTCTTGTTTCTGAAACATTTTTTATACTTGCGCACAAATATCCAACATCACCTGCTTGCAATATATCTGCTGGCTGCATTTGTGGTGTAAAGAAGCCAACTTCGGTCACATCAAAAGTTTTACCCGTTTCCATCATCAAAATTTTGTCGCCAACCTTAACCGAACCATCAACTATCCTAATAAAACAGATTGCACCTTTGAAATTATCATAAAGACTATCAAAAATCAGCGCACGAAGAGGAGCATTTTCTTCCCCTTTTGGTGCTGGGACTTTTTCAACAATCATGTCTAAAACATCTTTTATGTTAATGCCATCTTTTGCAGAAATTAGAGGTGCATTTTCCGCATCTAAACCAATAACATCTTCAATTTCTTTTTTAACTCTTTCAGGGTCTGCACTTGGAAGGTCAATTTTATTTATAACTGGCAAAATCTCCAAATCATTATCAAGTGCCAAGTATGTGTTAGCAAGCGTTTGCGCTTCAACACCTTGTGCAGCATCAACAATCAAAATTGCCCCTTCACAAGCAGCAAGAGAACGCGAAACTTCATAAGTAAAGTCCACATGCCCTGGCGTATCTATCAAATTAAGTGTGTATTCTTCGCCATCTTGTGTATATTTCATTTTTGTAGGCGTAAGTTTGATTGTGATTCCACGCTCACGCTCCAAATCCATGCTATCTAAAAGTTGGTCTTCCATATCTCTTTTGGCAATCGTTCCTGTTTCTTCAAGCAGCCTATCTGCAAGCGTGCTTTTGCCGTGGTCAATATGAGCAACTATACAAAAATTGCGAATTTTATCCTTTCTTGAACTCATGAGACTGATTATAAAATATAATCAATATTTTATCAAGCATTTTTCAAAATCAATTAAAAATTTTCTTATTTAAACATATTATTTAATTTATAAGTGTAAAATTATTAACAAAAACAAAAAAAATATGTTATATTAATGACGAGGTAAATATGGATATTTTTAAAAGTTGGCTAGTTGAAAAATATGTTGCTCATCGCGGTTTGCACGATGAAGAAAGCCCTGAAAATTCACTTTCAGCCTTTGAAAAGGCAATCGAAAAAGGTTATGTTATAGAACTTGATGTTCAACAAATTGCAGACGGAACAGTTGTTGTTTTTCACGACACATCTTTGTCGAGAATGACTGGTCAAGACGGATATTTAAAAAATTTGATAACGGAAGACTTATCCGCTTGCTACTTGGAAGGAACAAAGGAAACAATTCCAACATTCCAACAAGCGCTCGATTTAATTAATGGCAGAACACCAATAATTATTGAAGTAAAAAACACCCTTAAAGTCGGTTCTCTTGAAAGTGCAACACTTGAAATCTTGAAAAACTATAAAGGACAATTTGCAATTATGAGTTTCAATCCTTATGTGCTTTCATGGTTTAAAGAAAATGCACCAGAAATTTTGCGCGGTCAACTTTCTGCATTCTTTAAAAAAGATAAATTGTCACTAGTCAAAAAAGTTGTTCTTAAAAAGATGCTTTTAAACAAAGTTGCTCAACCAAACTTTATTGCTTATGAAGCAGAACATCTTCCAAACAGATATGTTCGCAAATTTAATAATCTTCCACTTCTCGCATGGACTGTTCGCTCCCAAGAAGAATATATGCGTGTGGTAAAATATTGCGACAACATCATTTTTGAAAACTTTGAACCTAAAATTTAATTATTATTGCATAAAAAAATCCATCAAATGATGGATTTTTATTTTTGTTATTTTGCTGTTTCAACAAATCTGCTTTCACGAATAACATTAACCTTAATTTGTCCTGGATATTCCATTTCATCTTCAATTTTTCTTGCAATATCTTTTGCCATAAACACAGCCATATCGTCTGACACTTGTTCTGGTTTGACGATAATTCTAACTTCTCTGCCCGCTTGAACGGCAAATGATTTTTCAACACCCTTAAATGAATTTGAAATTTCTTCAAGTTTTTCAAGCCTTTTAACATAACTTTCAATGGTTTCGCGTCTTGCGCCTGGTCTAGAACTTGAAATAGCATCTGCAATTTGAACAATAACCGCTTCCACGCTTTGAAATTCAACATTAAAGTGGTGAGCTTCAATGCAGTGAACAACTGCTGGGCTTTCTTTATACTTTTTAGCAAGTTCAACACCAATTTGAACATGAGTGCCTTCAATTTCGTGGTCTAATGCTTTGCCGATATCATGAAGAAGTCCGCCTCGTTTTGCAATTTTTTCATCAGCACCAAGTTCGCTTGCTAAAAATCCTGCAATGTATGCTGTTTCCAAACTATGTTTCAAGCAATTTTGACCATAACTTGTTCTATATTTCAATCTGCCTAAAACTTTAACAAGTTCTGGGTGCAAATTATAGATACCAACTTCGCTTACGACATTTTCACCTGCTTCTTTGATTTTCGCATCAATATCTTTTTGCGCTTTTTCAACAAGTTCTTCAATTCTTGTTGGGTGAATTCTTCCGTCTAAAATTAACTTTTCAAGTGCAGTTCTTGCAACTTCACGCCTTACAGGGTCAAAACAAGAAACTGTAATTGCTTCTGGCGTGTCGTCAACAATCAAATCAACACCAGTTGCTGCTTCTAAGGCACGAATATTTCTGCCTTCACGACCAATAATTCTTCCTTTCATTTCGTCTGTTGGAAGTGGAACAGTTGTAACTGTGATTTCTGATGTATAATCAGTTGCACATTTTTGAATAACAGTTGCCAAAATGTCTTGTGCTTTTTTATTGCCTTCATTTTTAGCATTTTCTTCAATTTCTTTAACTGTTCTTGCAGCATCTCTTTTTGCATCATCAACCATTGATGCAATCAATGTTTGCTTTGCTTCTTCTTTTGTCATTCTAGCAACTTTTTCGAGTTCATTTCTCATTGATGCTAAAACATTTTGTTCTTCTTCTTTTAATTTGTCTATCTCTAAATTTCTTGCATTTAGATTTTCTTTCATTTCATCAATTTGTTCTTGTTTTTTATCTAATCCAAGTTCTTTTTTCTCGATGAAATCTTCTCTTTGAGACAACCTTTCTTCTTGCTTTTGAAGTTCATTTCTTCTTTCTTTTTGTTCTTGGTCGAACTCAATTCTAAGTTTATGAATTTCTTCTTTTGCTTCTAAAATAGCCTCTTTTTTTGCAGTTTTAGCCTCTGCATACGCTTCTTCAATAATTTTAACAGCATTTGATTTTGAATTGCCTAATTTCTTTTTTGCAACAAAATAATAAACAACAAATCCAACTGCAAATCCGGCGACAACAGCCGCAACAACGGATAAAGCAAATGCAACGGTTGAAACTGCACATAAATTCATTATGTTCATAGTTCACTCCGTCAAAAAATAGATTATAAATTTGCTGAAAAACGAGTTTTTCACAAAAAATTAAAATGTTTTTATTAAATTATATCTCAAATTTTTAAAATTTATCTTAATAAAATCTATGATTAATTAGTTTTTCAACTAAACTTACAATATTATATTAACTATCAAAATTGAATTTGTCAAATAAAATAAAGGCAAATTGAAAATTTTTTGCAGAAATAAAATTGACAAATTTACAAAATCTACTAAAATATACATATATTAAACAAAAAGTAAATGCTCTTATGGTGTAATGGATAGCACAATGGTCTTCGGAACCATTAGTTCGGGTTCGAATCCTGATAGGAGCACCAAGAAAAAAAGAAAGTGCTCTTAGCACTTTCTTTTTTTCTGCGTATGCTGTAATGCAGCACATTTTGAAAATCGACGCTCATACTCGCGGTAGCACGACACAAATAATCATGAGAGTGCCTCAGGCAGTCTCTCTTTTTTTTTCTGCGTATGCTGTAATGCAGCACATTTTGAAAATCATCGTTTATACTCGCGGTAGCACGACACAAATAATCATGAGAATGGATATGGCAAGTTTTTCACTGATAAGGAAAAATGCATAATGATGCATATCAAAAATCGCGGTTTTTATTTTGAAAATTGTTTGCTGTTTTTTCTAAATTCTAGTAAAATATGGTGATTTTAAATAAAAGAAGGTTACAAAATGGATTTTGCAGAAAAATTAAGCAAGGAATTTAACATAAGATATGACTATTCCAAAAACATTATAAATTTGATTGAGGAAGGAAACACAATTCCCTTCATCGCAAGATATAGAAAAGAATTGACAGGCTGCTGTGACGACCAAGTTTTAAGAGAATTTAACGACAGATTGAATTATCTAAAAAATTTACAAAAACGCAAGGAAGAAGTTTCAAACAGCATCACAGAACAAGGCAAAATGACCGAAGAAATTCAAAATGCTTTGTCAGCAGCAGAAACTTTAACAGAAGTTGAAGATATTTACAGACCATACAAACAAAAACGCAAAACTCGCGCATCTGTGGCTATTGAAAAAGGTTTGCAACCTCTTGCAGACATTATTTTTGCACAAACAACAACGGAAAATATTTTAGAACTTGCTGCACAATATATTAACGAAGAAAAAGGCGTTGAATCAGCCGAAGATGCTTTAAATGGAGCAAAAGATATTATCGCAGAAATGATTTCCGACAACGCAGAAATTAGAAAAGCATTAAGATTTTTTATGAATGAAACAGCATTTATTTCAACAACTCTTGACGAAAGCAAAGAAAATGCTTTTACTTATGAAATGTATAAAGAATTTAAAGAAGAAATTAAGAAAATACCTTCCCATAGAATTCTTGCAATTAATCGTGGCAAAAATGAAGACTGCTTAAAAGTTAAACTTTTGGTTGCTGATGAAGACTGCTTAAAAATTATTGAAGATTTTGTTATTATCAAAAACTCTACAACAGCGGATATTTTAAAAGAATGTGTTGCAGACAGTTATGAAAGATTGATTTTCCCTTCGCTTGAAAGAGAAATTAGAAGCGATTTAACTGATAGAGCCAACGAGCAAGCAATCAAAATGTTTGAAGTCAATTTAAAACCACTTCTTTTAGTTCCACCACTTAAAAACAAAGTGATTTTAGGCTTTGACCCAGCGTATAGAACAGGCTGCAAAATTGCTGTGATTGATGAATGTGGCAAGTGCCTTGCAACAACAGTTGTTTACCCTACCCCACCACAAAGCAAAATTGAAGAAAGTAAAGAAAAATTAAAAGAACTTATCAAAAAATATGATGTTGATGTCATCGCAATCGGAAACGGAACAGCAAGCAAGGAAAGTGAAATATTTGTTGCTTCACTCATCAAAGAAATTGACAAACCAATTAGTTATGCAATGGTTAATGAAGCGGGTGCTTCTGTTTATAGTGCAAGCAAACTTGGTGCACAAGAATTCCCAGATTTTGATGTATCATTAAGAAGTGCTGTTAGTATCGCAAGAAGGCTTCAAGACCCACTTGCTGAACTTATCAAAATTGATGTTAAAAGTATTGGTGTTGGACAATATCAACACGATATGCCACAAAACAGACTTACAGAAGTTTTAGACGGAGTTGTTGAAGACTGCGTAAACAGCGTTGGTGTTGACCTTAACACAGCATCACCTAGCCTACTTTCGTTCGTATCTGGACTTAACAGCGGAATCGCAAAAAACATTTGCGAATACAGAAATAAAATCAAAAAATTCAATAATAGAACCGAGCTTTTAGATGTTCCAAAACTCGGTCAAAAAGCGTATGAACAATGCGCAGGCTTTTTACGAATTGTTGGCGGCGAAACAATTTTAGATAACACTTCTGTTCACCCAGAAAGTTATGAAGCAACGAAAAAATTATTAAAAATCTTCAATTTTGACGAAAAAGATGTTGCAAATGGCGAAATTGCCACACTACCAACACTCATAAAATTGAAAGGCGAAAAAGAAGTTGCAAAATCATTAAATGTTGGCGAAATAACACTTAACGACATTGTTTCCGAACTTTTAAAACCCGGCAGAGATATTCGTGATGACCTTCCAAAACCAGTTTTAAGAAGCGATATTTTAAGTTTGGAAGACTTAAAAGTTGGTATGATTTTAGACGGCGTTGTTAGAAATGTAATTGATTTTGGCGCATTTGTTGATATTGGTGTTCATCAAGATGGACTAGTTCATATCTCTCAAATTTCCAAAAATTATGTTAAAGTGCCAAGCGAAGTGCTAAAAGTTGGCGACCAAGTTAAAGTTAAAGTCATCGGAGTTGATGTGCCAAAGAAAAGAATTCAACTCAGCATTAAAGAAGCAGAATAATTAATAAGCAAGCATCATAACAGACAACATGGAACTAGGTGCACCTGACGCAGTCAGCGTGCGGTTTTGTGCTACATTAGCAACCAGCGTCACAACATCGTTTTTATTTAAAATCGTTACAAAAGTCGCACTTGTATTTGTTGTTGTGGTTATAGGTCTTTTTGATGCAGGAATAATAACATTGTTTACTGCAACTCCAATGCAATCGCCAGCGGCTGCATCTGTTGTGTTGTTTATTGAAAAAGATATTAAAAATGTGCCAGTTGTTGGGACAGTTAAACCATTGTCTTGAATTGTAAAATTATTATTTATTAAATTCTCGGGCATAAGAAGTGAAAAATTATTAGAAATGGTTTGTTCAGCAGAATTATAAATTGTTGCATTTATATTAGGCGTTAACCCAGGAGGCCCCGCCACGCCTGTTTCACCCTTTTCCCCTTTTGGACCTTGTGGGCCTATCTGTCCTTTTTCACCTTTTGGGATATAAAAAGTCAAATGATGAATATTTCTATCAAAATCATCTTGAACCTCTGCTTTTTCATTTGGTTCAACCGTTTCTGTTCCATCAATCGTTATAACTTCGCTAATTCCAATTTCACCTGGTAAGCCTCGTGGACCTGTGTCTCCTTTATCTCCTTTTGACCCTGTTATGCCTTTTGGAATATAAAAATCTAAAAACACAGTGTCATCAATTTGGTTTTGCACAACTTGTGCTTCGTATTCTGGTTCGATTGACCTAGTTGACCTAACTTCAATAAAATTCGCAACTGTTCCAGGCGTTCCTGTTGGTCCTGTTGCACCAGTTGCACCAGTTGCACCAGTTGGGCCAGTCACACCAATAGGCCCCGTTGCACCAGTTGGGCCTGTCGCACCTGTTGCACCAGTTATTCCAGCACTTATAGTTTGCAATGTTTCGCTTTTGAAATCATCGCATTTAGGATATAAACTTATTTCGCATTTTTTACAATTTCCCGATTTAATTAAATTTTTGTTTCGCATAAATTCTCCTATTGTCTTTACTGACATAATATTATTAAAAATATGCTTTTGTTAAAATTTGCATATAAAAAATCCAAGACTAATTCTTGGATTTTTTCATAAATACAAAATTTTAAAATGATTACATTGACAAATCGTTATCGCGCCAAATATCTTTATTTACAAATTGCGTTAAAGCCATAACAAATGCTTGCGTGTTAAGGTCAATTCTTGTAATAACTTCATGAGTTAACAAACCAACTCCGCCAGTGCTGCTTCTTAAATCTGATTCGTTAAACAAATCGTCCATAACTGTGCCAAGAGTGTTTTTAATTATATTCTCAACATGTTTATTTGGCACTGGAAAACTTGCACTTGTTCCGATGCTTTCATAACCCTTTTTATCTTTTATAACCGCAACATTTGTAATTACCCATTTACCTAGCCTATTTGTTATGCCAGATTCCACAGCCATGTAGTAATCGGCTTCAATATTGTTTTCTTTTGCATATTTAATAAGGTTGTTTACCCTATTTCTCGCTCCAAAATAAATATCTTCGTCAACTGGTTGGTCGCTAACATTTGATGGTGCTGAAATTCCTTCAATTTCAAATTCATCATAATAATTTCTAAGTGCTCGTCTTGCACCTTCAATCTTCCCTGGATTTTTTGTTCCTATTAATACTTTCATATTATTTCTCCTAATAAATTTTATTTTTTCGGCCGTTAAAAATAAAAAAACCTCCTTTTAATAACAATAATAACACAGCCAATTTAATATTGTTTGTTAATATTGCCATTCATAAGAAGATTTTTAAAAATATTCCCACTTATAACAAATCCGGAATGGTCGAAAGGGATTGTATGTTTTTATTATATCATAAGATTATCATTTGTCAAGAGCAAAAAATCATAACAACAAAAATTTTCATTTAATCATTTTGATTATGAAAATAATTTCTCTTTTCTTTCAATCATTTCATCTAAACGCGACATATAATCGTTCAAAAACTTAACATTATCACATCTTTCTATCCTGTTTTCTAAACTAAAAACTCGTTTTGAAACAGCATTTGCTCCACAAGCAAGAACCGAGCAAGTTTCTTCCATGCTATCAACATTAAAAATACAAACTTTACCCTTTTGCGCAAAGCCAACATTTTCGAGCCCAAGTGGAGTGTTTTTTTGCCTGTATAGATAATATGGCTTGTAACCTTCTTCAAACAATCTTTTATGACCAAAATCAATCATTTTTTTGACTTCTTGTTCATGCAATTCAAGTTCTTGTTGCGAAGTTAGATTTTCGTGTTTTTGAAGATTGACAATCTTTTCATCTGTCAAGTTTGAACCGCGTTTTAATGCCAGTGTATGGACTGTAATATTTTGTGGCGCCATTTCAATAGCATAGTTGATTGATTTTTTAAAGTTTGTAAATGTTTCACCACTTAAACCTGCAATCAAATCTATGTTAATATCAAATCCAAATTCCAATGCCATTGCATAAGCGTTTAAGACATCTTTTACGGTGTGTTTTCTACCAATAAGTTTTAAAGTCTTTTCAACAAATGTTTGCGGATTGATACAAATTCTTGTAACATCGTGTTTTTTTAACACTTGTAATTTTTCGCGCGTTATGGTGTCTGCCCTGCCACATTCAACCGTAAATTCATTGACATTGAAATTGAGTTCAGAGAGTAAGTCATCAAGTTGCTCAGCAGACAAAACTGATGGTGTGCCACCTCCGATATAAATTGACCTTACAATCAATGTTTTATTTTGTATTATTTTCTTAACGCTTGCAATTTCTTTTTTAAGTGCTTCAATGTAATTTGGAACAAGTTGTTGAACAGCATTATATTCAGCCGAAATAAAACTGCAATATTTACATCTTGATGGGCAAATTGGAATGTTGACATAAATATCAACAAGATTATCGTTTTTGATAATGCATTTTTGATTTTTGATTGTTTCTTTCAAAAGCATTGCTTTATTTTCTGAAAGTCTATATTGCTTCATTAATTCTTCTTTTAAAAACAATTCTGGCGTGCCTTGCTCTAAAAGTTTATATGCAATTTTTGTTGGTCTTACACCAGTTAAAGCGCCCCACTCAAAAGTTTTGCCTGTAAAACTTGACAAAGCATCATAAAGAAAAATCTTGCTCCATTTTTTATCTTCGACATTCTTTTGAGAAGTTACATAATCATAATGAAATGTTTTTTCGTTGTCGTCCAAAGAAACTTTTAAATCAAAGCCATTGCCTGAATTTAAAAAATCAATTTTAATCAAATGTTCGTCCTGATTTTCAAAATTTGGAAAAAACAAATTTGCCACTTCTTGATAATCATTCAAATATTTTTCTAAATTAGTTTGAATTTTCATTTTTATCTCTCTTTTTTGTGATTTTATCGTTATTTTTAAACAAATTTGCATAGAAATTTAGATAATTATATATTTTCGAATTTTTTAAATCTGTTTTACAATCGTTGTTGAAGACAATAGCAAAACCGTTTGTATTGTCAACAGTTATCAGATTTAGTTCTTCAAAAATCATCAAATAAGCATGAAAGTTCTTAAATGCCGTGCGTTTGAGTTTTAACATTCTGTTATAAGCATGAAGTTCGTTTACAAAACTTTTTTCGTTTAAACTCTTTAACGCATTGTAAAAATCACCTATTTTTTCTCGCCTTGTATCAACACCGCAAAGCAGTTTTTTATCAAATGTTCCATTTTTTGGAATGTAAATTTTTGCGTTAGAAATTTGCGAAATTTTTGCAAGATATGACTTATCTAAAACAGGTTCTAAAAAAATAACTTTTACATAGTCCTTAAAAACATTTATATCTGTTGGATACAAACAAATAGCATTAAAGCCCCCACTAGAATAATTGTTAAAAACAAATTTTTCATAAATGTTATCAAGACAATATTTGTTGATAAATTCGTTATAATTTGCAAGTTTGTTGCTTACAAAAATTGTTCCAAAAGGATTTTGCTGATTTGAAACAAGATTTATTATTTCACTTTCTTCGTATTCAGTTAAATCAATTTCTCTGCCAAATTTTAAATATCTTAATTGTTCAAGTTCTATTGCATCTAAATCGTTTTTAAATGACTTATCAAAGCCGTAATCACCTTCAAAATATTTAACAATACCTTTAAAAGCACCTTTATAGCGCTCTTTTTGAAGTTCGAAAACAAAATGTTTGTTTTTAGCAAACTTCAAGTCAAAATACTTGTCTGCACAATTAAAATATATCAATCCAAGCTTATTTGAAAATGTGATATTAAAATGTTGATTAAAATTTTTAAGAGGAGAAATCATTGCGTTGTCAGCACAAATTCTAAAAAGTGGATTTGAATTATCCAAGCCAAAAGGCTCTAAAAGTTGCAAATCGTCAAAAAACTTATCAGTTAAATCGTTCAAATCAATGTCTAAATCATAATAAGAAATTGGTTCAAATGCTTTTGGTGACACATTAGCAAATATGAAACTATTAACGCGTTTTGTAAACTCGTCAAAATTTTCTTTTTTAAGTGTTAAGCCCGCCGCCATTTTATGCCCGCCATAAGTGACTAAAATATCACTACAACTTGATAAAAGTTCGTGAACATTTATGTCAAGCAAACTCCTAGCCGAGCCTTTTAAAACGCCATCTTCTTCCGAAAATAAAAATGTAGGTCGATTATAAGCATCAACAAGCCTTGCTGCAACAATCCCCAAAATGCCATGATCCCATTTATTGTTATAAAGAATAATCGCACGCTCATTTGAAAGATTTGTGTTTTTAAGCATTTCAATACAATCTGCATAACATTCGTTACAAACAACTTGCCTTCTTGTGTTATATTCCGCTATCTTACTTATTTGCGTTTTTATTTCTGCTGGCGACTTAGCAAGAATAAGTTTAAGAGATTCGCTTGCTTCTCCCATTCTTCCCGCTGCATTAAGTTTTGGAGCTATCTTAAATGCTATGTCAGTTGAGCACACATTCTTAACACTTAATTTATTATCTGAGAGCAACGCTTTTAAACCTGCTGGTAAATGCTTTTCAAATAATTTTAAGCCATAATAAACAATCGCCCTATTTTCTCTTTTTAGGCTTACTATATCAGCAATAGTTGCAATAGCGGCAATAGGCAAAAACTCTGATGCCATTTCATGACCTAAAAGTGCTTCGCTTATCTTAAAAGCAACGCCTGTTCCGCATAAATCGTGAAAATCATACACTTGATTTATTATCTTTGGATTTATAACAACACAATTTGGAATTTCTTCTGGCAACTCATGATGGTCTGTTACAATCATCTCTATTCCTAAACTTTTAGCATATTCCACTTCATTTTTGCATGAAATACCGCAGTCAACTGTGATAATTAAGTCTGGACTATATTTTGCTTTTATTTTATCTATAACAATGTTTGTTAAGCCATATCCGTCAATAAATCTATTTGGCAAATAGTAGTCAACTTTCTTATTTAACTTTTCAAATGTCTTAATCATTATTGCAGTTGCAGATAAGCCATCAACATCATAATCGCCAAATATCAAAATGCGCTTATTATTTGTTAGTGCATTTTTAATTTGCTCGCACGCTTGTTGCATACCTGAAAGACCAAATGGTGACATAAAATCACTTTCACTTGGCAATAAAAAACTTTTGATTTGTTCTTCGGTTGTAAAACCCCTTGAAAACAAAAGTTCAACGATTTTTTCATGTAAATTTAATTTCTGACCCATATCAGAAATAAGCCCAACATCAAAGTTGTGGTTGTAATATTTTTTTTGTTTCATAATAATTCCCAATTAGTAGTGGGCAAATTGCCCTTTATTTGACTATATAATAACACTAAAACAAAATTTATCCTAATAATTTTTTAAAAACTTGCAACTTATTTTTCTATATGTTATAATGCCATAAAAATTATAAGTTTTAGGAGAAAAAATGATACAAGTAAACAATGTTATGCTCCAATTTGGTGGCAGAGTGCTTTTTAAGGATGTAAATTTAAAATTTACAAAAGGAAATTGCTATGGAATTATCGGCGCAAATGGTGCTGGAAAATCAACATTCTTAAAAATCTTAACTGGCGAAATAGAACCAAATAAAGGCGAAGTAATTTTAGACCCAAAAGAAAGAATGTCAGTTTTGGAACAAAACCAAAATAAATATGATGATAAAACAGTGTTAGAAACAGTGCTTTTAGGTCACAAAAGGCTTGTTGAAATTGAAAAACTAAAAGAAGAATTATATTCAAAAGAAGAATTCACAGAAGCGGACGGCAATTTGGCGGCGGAACTAGAAGCAGAATATGCTGAAATTGGTGGCTGGGAAGCAGAAGCAGAAGCAAAAACACTTTTATCTGGAATTGGTATAGATGAAAGTTTGTATAACACTCTTATGAAAGACATTGACCCAAAACAAAAAGTTAAAGTTTTGCTTGCTCAATCGCTATTTTTAAATCCAGATATTTTGATACTAGACGAACCAACAAATAACTTGGACTTTAAAACAACAAGATGGCTTGAAAACTATCTTTTAAATTTCGAAAACACAGTTATAATCGTTTCCCACAATAGGCACTTTTTAAATAAAGTTTGCACTCACACCTGCGATGTTGACTATGGTCAAATCAATATTTATTTAGGAAACTATGATTTCTGGTATGAAACAAGTCAACTTCTTGCAAGGCAAGCAAAAGACCAAAACAAAAAGGCTGAACAACGCGCAAAGGAATTAAAAGACTTCATTGCCCGCTTCGCCGCAAACGCATCAAAGTCTAAACAAGCAACATCAAGAAAAAAAGAACTTGAAAAATTAACTATTGAAGATTTCAAACCATCTTCAAGAAAATACCCATATATCGACTTTAAATATGAAAACGAACTCGGAAAAGAAATTTTAATGGTTGATAAATTAACAAAAAAAGGTCTTTTTGAAAACTTGTCATTCACACTTAATCACGACGATAAAGTTGCCATACTTTCGTCAAATAGTTTGGCTGTTACAACTCTCTTCAACATTTTAATGGGGCTTGAAGAACCAGATAGTGGTTCATTCCGCTGGGGAAAAACTGTTAAAGTTGGATATTTGCCACAAGATAATCGTTCATACTTTGAAGGTTGCAGTTTAAATTTGGTTGACTGGCTCAGACAATTCTCAAAAGAACAAGATGCAACATTTATCCGCGGTTGGCTCGGCAGAATGTTATTCTCTGGCGAAGAAGCATTAAAAGAAGTCAATGTTCTATCTGGTGGCGAAAAAGTTAGATGTGTGATGGCAAAAGCAATGCTTGAAGCAGGAAATGTTTTGCTTTTAGACGAACCAACAAACCACTTAGACCTTGAAAGCATAACCGCGCTTAACAAAGGCATGATAAATTATAAAGGTGTTATGATGTTTGCCAGCCACGACCAAGAAATTGTTGAAACAGTTGCAAACAGAATTATAGATATAATTTCGCCAACTCAAATTATAGACAAACAATGCACCTACGAAGAATATTCTAATAAATAATAAAAAAACGAGATTAAATCTCGCTTTTTTTATTCCATACCTTCGCCCATTCTGTCTTTTAATGTTTCTTTTGACAAGCCTTTAACAAATTTGCCGTCTTTATTGATGAAATAACCCTTTCTTTGCTCGTCTTCGGCAAATGCTTCAAGTTCTTTTCCTGTAACATTAAATGCGTTCATTGCATAATTTACAATTTCATCTTGATTTTTTAATTGTGGCAACAAAATTGCATCTGGCGATTGAAGTTTTTCTGCCAACTTTTTGGTGTCAGAATTTCCATAAATTTTATACATTTTGTTGAAATATTCTTCTGTGTAAATATGCAAATGAGTTTGACCTGGTTCAATAACGCTGCCGTCTGTGTTTCTATGTTCGTTTGTTTGATGTTGACAAACTCTTGCAACAAAGCAAATATTTCTGATATCGCCGTTTGGAATGTAATAAAGCGATACGGAAATTGAATCTGGCCTTCTAAAAGTTTTTATAAGGCACATTTCAACAACATCTGCCCCATTAATTTTATTTTTAACAGCATAAATACCGCAGGAATTTTCTTTATAATATGTGTTATTTCCAAACTCAAAGCCGTTTAATTTGGCAAAATCTTCTGATAAATTTGTTGTTTCATCTCTAAAAATCAAAGATTTAACCAAATATTTTGGCGAGTTAATAAGCCTATTTACTGTTGCATTGTCTATCTTAACTGCTCTTGTGCACAAAAATTTATGCGAAGGCAATTTTGCAAGCGTCAACTTAAAGTTGTATTCTCTCTTAATTCGTCCTGAAATACCTGTAAAAATTCTCATAGTTTTATTATACAACAAATTATGGCTTTGTCAATACAAAAAAAAGAGGCAAAAGCCTCAATTTTTTATGCCTGTGGAACAGCTTCTGTAACTTGAATATCAAAATTCAAATTGCCATAACCTGGGATTGCGATTGTGTAATCAATCGTTCTGTTTACTGGTTCAGAAATGTTTCCATTTAGCCAATAATTATAAAGAGCTTGTGAATAGCCTTTTGATTCGCTGTCAACTGTTACATCAACTCCGTAAGATACTGCACTGGAATTTGACATCACTTTTTTCGTAAACACATACTTGCCTGCTGGAATTTTTTTGTCGTTTTGTGAAAGTGTCCAACCAACAGCCGATTTCCCGCTCGTTCTTGTGTGTTTAACAACAATTTTATTTTGGTCATTTGTTGTTTTTTCTGCTGTTGCACCTGTTGTTGTTCCAACAACTGTTACACTGTCCATAACTAGTGTTCCTGCATTTTCAAAAACGGTAACTTTAAACTCTTTGCTGCCAACAACAATTGATGTTACGCCACTTTTTGCTTCAACATAAAGAGTTGGTGCTGCAACATATAACTTACCGCCGTCTTTCATCCAAGCAGATGTTTCAACGAAGTTGTTATTTCCCACGCTATACTTTACTTTTTCGGACAATGTGTGACCAGTTCCGTTGATTGTGACAACTTCAACATTTGTATCAAAGTCGGAACTTATTTCAACATAGAAATTTTCTGCGCCTGGCTTTGGAAGCTCAGAACCTTCTTTTTTGTCGTAATAAGTTGAAATCAACTTTTCTGCCTTCGCTTGTGCTTGTTCAACCACATTGACATTTATCGTTTCAGTTGTGCAGCCCATAAACATAAAACAAGTTGTAAGTGCAAGTGCTAAAACAAGCGATAAACTAAAAATTTTTTTCATAACTCCTCCATTTTTATGATGTTATATTATCGACATAAAAAATTTTTTTAAACATTACAACTTATTTAAATTTTCAAGCAGAAATTCTAAAAGTTCTGCTTTATGCTCATAAGCATAAGCAACTGCCTCTTGATGTGCTTCATCTACTCGTTTTGTTCCATGTGTTTTTGAATTTAGAAAATGTATACAAGTGTGTCCGTCCATATTGTTGCCTTCAATAAGTGTGTAACCATGAGGCATTCCGTTGATTGACCCAGCAACATAAGAACCATTAATTTCCACCCAAACAGGTCTTCTAACCCAACTCCATTCACCATTATAAATACTTTTCATAATTGCCGTATTTTTTGCATCTATTGGTTGAACATCTGCATGATTGTAGCCGCCAACTCTTATCACCTGATACGATTTTTTCGTTTTACAATCAATAACCCTTGCCGTCAACTCATATTTGGTGAAAAAATTGTTCACAACATCAAACCAATCAAGATTTGAAACGCTATTAACAGTGTTTAAAATTTCGGTGTAATTTAAAACATCATTTAGTTTTGAGTTCTCTTCTTCAAAAGCATCATTTAAAAGTTTTTGTTCTTCTTTAGTTAAAGCATCAAAACCTGTTTTATATGCAGGTTGTGGCAAAACTATTGCACAAATGCAAGTGCAAAAAAATGTCAACATTAAAATAATTAATAGCGATTTTTTCATAACATTATTTTGTATTAAATTTATAAAAATATTTACTTTTAATAAAGTAATAGTATTTTTGCTTGCTTAATATATTATTATGTGAATAAAAATACCAGCGTATTTGGCGGTGTGATGTTAATACTAGGTGCAACGATTGGTGCTGGACTTGCCAGTGGGCAAGAAGTTGTCATCTTTTTTGCACAATATGGTTTTGTCAGCATTCTTTACGCCTTTCTTTTTTTTATACTTTTCGCTTACGGCTTAATAGAGATATTAAAATATGGTCAAATGCTCCAAAAAAAGCCCAATTTTTTGCAAAAACATAAAACCAGTTTCGTGTTTGAAAGCATCTGTGCAATCATATTTTTAATTTTTTCTGCAACAATGCTTGCCGGTGCAGAATCGTTGCTTAACGATATTGTTTACAATTCAAAATTCCACTTGTGGTCAATTTTGATTGTGCTTTTAAGTTTGATAATAATGTCTAAGGACTTAAAATGGCTTATTACAATAAATAAAATCTTAGTTCCGATTATTATTCTGTCCACAATTTTAGTTTGTTCATTTTCATTTACCGCTTCACCGCATTCTGATTTCACATTCTCATTTGACATCTCAAATTTAGCGTTTTTAACAATTTCGACAATTCTATACGCTGCTTGCAATTTAATGGTCAACAGCAAAATTGCAATCAATCTAGGAACAAAAATAAAAGAAAAAAACATCAAAAAAGTTGCAATTATCACAAGTTTTATTATCTTTTTAATAATTGTATTGATTATCATTGCATTGCTCATAAACGATAATAGCCTGCCATTTGCTGAAATGCCTATTGTTTATATCGCGTTTTTAATTCACCCAACAGTGGGATATATCTATTCATTTATTATCTTGCTTTGCATTTTAACAACTCTTTTCGCAACATTTTATTCATTTAAAGAAAGTGTTCACTTGAAAGTTAAATCAAATCTCCTATCTTTGATATTTTCGGCAATTCTTGTTTTTGTGTTAAGTTTATTTGGCTTTGAAAGCATTATTCGATATTCCTACCCGCTTATAGGCGCGGTTGGAATTATCGTTTTGTTTACAATAAAAAACCGCATGTCATGCAGCGACTGCGAATGTTCATGCGGAATTAAATTTCTAAAATAAACCTGTTATAATTTCGTTATTATCAATAGTCATATTTATTGCGGCTGGGTTCTTTGATAAACCAGGCATTAACAACATAGAACCTAACAAAATCACAATAAAACCTGCACCCGACCTAATTTCCAAATCTCTGACAGTGATTTCAAAATCTTTTGGAGCGTTCAAAAGTTCGGCTTTGTCTGATAAACTATATTGCGTTTTTGCAACTATAACCGGCAAATTCTCAAAACCTAACTTACAGATTTCCTTAATTGAATTTTCTGCCTGTTCGGTGTAGTTTATTTTTGCTGTGCCATAAATTTTTTGAGAAAGTTTTGCAATTTTTGTTTTTATATCGTCATTTAAATCGTAGGCAAATTCAAAGTCGTCATTTGACTTCTCGCACGCAGCAACAACCTTTTTAGCAAGTTCAACAGCACCGCTTCCGCCCTTTGCCCAAACTTCGTTGACAGCAAATTCACAGCCCTTTTCTTCAACAAAATTTTTAACAATTTCAATTTCAGGCTCTGTGTCTGTTGTATATTTGTTTAAAGTCACAACAAGTGGCAACTTGTATATATTTTTTAAAATGTTGATATGCGCATTTAAGTTTTGTAAACCCTCTTTTACTGCATTTGAATTTGCAATTTTTAAGTTGTTTTTATCTTCTCCACCATGCAATTTTAATGCTGGAATTGTCGCAATCAAAACAATACAATTTGGCTTAATTCCCATTTCGCGACATTTGAAATCTAAAAACTTTTCTGCACCAAGGTCCGCACCAAACCCCGCTTCCGTTACGCAATAATCAGCAAGTTTCATCGCCATATTTGTTGCAACAACACTATTGCAGCCATGAGCGATGTTTGCAAATGGTCCAAGATGAACAATCGCAGGCGTTGCAGCAAGCGTTTGAACAAGATTTGGCTTTAACGCATCTTTAAGCAAAATTGCCATCGCATTTTCAGCCTTCAAATCTTTTGCAAACACAGGAGTGCCGCTTTTTGTTAATCCAACCAATATGTTTCCAAGCCTAATCTTCAACTCTTCCAAGTTTTTCGACATACACATTATCGACATAATTTCGCTTGCCGCAGTGATTGTAAAATGTTCTTCTCTTGGCGTTTCGTTCTTACCATTCGACACAATTACATTCCTAAGTGCCCTGTCGTTGACATCTAAACAGCGTTTAAAAAATATCTTATTGCTGTCTAAATTAAGTTCGTTGCCTTGAAAAATATGATTATCAATCAAACTTGCAAGCAAGTTATTTGCACTCGTTATAGCGTGAAAATCGCCGTTAAAATGCAAATTTATGTCTTCCATAGGCACAATCTGACTGTATCCGCCACCAGTTGCTCCACCTTTCATGCCAAAAACTGGCCCAAGCGATGGCTCTCTAAGCGCTAAACAGCTTTTCTTTTTCAAAAGCCAAAGAGCATCTGCAAGCCCGATAGATACAGTCGTCTTGCCGTTTCCAGCAGTCGTTGGATTTATCGCCGTCACCAAAACAAGTTTGCCGCTCTTTCTATCTTGCAAATCTTCCATCGACAATTTAATTTTCGCTTTATTTTCGCCATAACAAATTAAATCGGCGCTTTTAAGCCCCAATTTCTTCGCAATTTTATTAATTGGTTGCATCTTATAATTTCTTGCTATCTCAATATCTGTCATTCGTCCTCCAATTACATTGATTATACAATAATTTTGCAAATAATGACAATAAAATTTGACTAAATTTTGAGTTGTGTTATCATATAAATGGAGAAAGCCTATGAAAGCATTATTTTTAACAAGCAGTTTGGAAGCATACTATAAAGACGAAAACGGAAATCGCATTGCTCAACCTATAGCAAATAAAAACAAACTTTTGGACAATTTGAAAAAATATATTAATAAATATGATAACTTCCTGTTTGTTTGCAGCGATGAAACAAACCACGAAATTACTGATATGTATGCAAATCTAACTTTTGAAAGTCTGAATATGACCATTCCTTTCAAAAACTATACAGTCTTAGACGGCCGCAACAAAAAACAAGCAAAAAAACTCATTGAAAATGCAGATTTTATCTTCCTTTGCGGTGGACATGTGCCAACTCAAAACAAGTTTTTTGAAAAAATCAATCTAAAAGAACTTTTAAAAGACTGCAATGTCCCAATTTGCGGCGTAAGTGCTGGCAGCATGAATTGTGCAGACATCGTATATGCCCAACCCGAACTAGAAGGCGAAGTTTTAGACAAGAACTATAAAAGATATATCAACGGCCTTGGACTTACAAAAATTAACATTTTCCCACATATTCACGATATTATCGGCGAACAAGTTGACGGCGTAACTCAATTTGAACTTGCCATGGAAAATAGTTACACTAGACCAATTATCGCCTATTCAGACGGCACATATATTTTGCAAGTCGACAAAACAACCTTGCTCTACGGCAAAGCTTACATTTTCAATAAAGGTCAAGTAAACGAAATCAACGCGGACGAGAAATCGCTCGACATCACCAATCTTGTCACAACTTTATACAATTAAAAAACTCCCAATCGGGAGTTTTTTAGTTTTAAAATGTTCCTAAAATACCATCTTCTGTTATACCCCATGCAGTTTTATAAGCTTCTAAATATGCCGCTGGGACATATACTTTTGTGTTTTCATTTGAGTCAATTTGCCAATTAGAAATATCTGGTGGAGTAATAGAGTCTATTACTAATTTTGTCAATTTAGTATCTCTTAATGCAAGTTGCTTCATAGTTTCCAACTTATTTCCTTTAATATTAACTACATCAAGGTTTCTACATCCAGAAAAACATTCTTCGTCTAAACTTGTTACTCCTTCAGAAATTGTAACTTCAGTTATCTTTCTATTATCTCTAAATGCAAAAGCTCTAACGGCAATAACATTTTTATAGCCATACAAAATGCTACTCGTTTCACATAAATTTGTGTATGTTATAATACATTCTTTAAATTCCTGACTAAATTCTTCTTCAGTTAATCCTCCAACAGTATCTAGGAGCCAACCTTCAAAATCTTCAGCACTTTGAATAGTATATTTATTATTTACTTTACAAGGGAATTGGAATTTATCAATATCTACTTTTTCACAAAATGATTCATAATTAGTATAACCTTCCACTTTAACTTTGAAATCTCTTGTTCTAACTTTTACTTTTGAAGGAATTGTTAAAACAGTATCATCGCCAAAATAACCAGTTAACAAAACACCATTAGATATTTCATAACTTATGAATTCTTCTTCATCATTATAACCAAATCTAGTTGTTGAATAGCCAAATCCTTTATATTCGCTATCGCTAAAAGTTCCTATTATATAGCCAGTGACTTTTTTATTTTCATTTGCTTTAACTTGAATTTGAGAATATTTTGTCGCAGAATTTTCACTTGCTTCAAGTTCATAGAACCTATCGCTTTTTGTTCCGTCTGAGTATGTCAATTCCACATACTCAACATTTTTACTATCAAATTCTAAGATTGTTTCTTCTCCATAAGGGAATTTAACTTCTTCAAGTTTTGACTCATTGCCATTAATTGTTACATTTAATTTTTCGTTAACTGGATCTCCATTAACTGATGTAACAATCTTACCTTCGTCAACTTTGGCAAAGTCAACTTGGCTTGAAATCTTCCAGCCTTCGGCTGCTGCATCTGCATCGCCTTGGAGCGTTTCAAGAGTGAGATAAACTTCAATCTTGTTGATTGATGTATCACCTACAACAAAACCGCCACCTTCAAGGTCGTTAGAACCTTTAAAGCCTTCACCTGCAATTTCTAAGTACGCTCCGTCTGTAAACAAATCTACAAATGTTGTTGCTGATTTTGCAAATGTGTTTAGCGTTGAACCTGTTGCGTAGTAAAAGTAGCCGTCTGCCCCGCCACCATCTACCCAGTTTGTGCCAAAAAAGTTAGGACTTGTTTTTATTAACTTTGTTGCGTCAGCGAGTTCAAC
>ULNY01007407.1_pt1 | contig 185295 bp, 145 predicted proteins | sample 1952071 | NCBI WGS metagenome assembly ULNY01 (sample SAMEA4835589, study PRJEB28245) | human gut metagenome | biome: gut microbiome; material: fecal sample | place: Denmark | collected 2008 | reverse complement strand
TAGTTGTGCTCTTCCTGATTGCAAAAAATTTGAAGTTTGGGAAGTCCGTGATATAAATTTAAGGGACGATATCTATCCTTATGTAAAAAACATTAATGATAGTATAGAATTTTTAAAGCAAATGGAGAAGAAAATAGAAGAAAAAATTAAAAATACTGATTAAAAATTATTGCAATTTTAAAAAAAGTATGATAATATAGACGCAGTTGCATAAGCCGAAGTGCTGGAATGGTAGACGGAGCGGACTCAAAATCCGCCGAGGGCAACCTCATGAGGGTTCGAGTCCCTCCTTCGGCACCACACCCATTGGGTGTTTTTTTATTTTTAATTACATTATCAATTAAATATAAAACAGACTCGAACTAAGCGTTAAGAAAAAGTTGCCAGTGGCAAGTTTTTTTAGAACTCCGTTTAAATCCCGCACTCGCTTTGCCCGTAAAAACTTCGTTTTTTTAACCACACGACAAAAAAAATAGTCTCGAAAGACTATTTTTTATGGTGCCGATGGCCGGACTCGAACCGGCACGGAGTTGCCCCCGAGGGATTTTAAGTCCCTTGCGTCTACCATTCCGCCACATCGGCTAAAATTCTTCCAAAAGTAAAAATTTTGGAGGTACCACCCGGATTTGAACCGGGGAATGAGGGTTTTGCAGACCCTTGCCTTACCACTTGGCCATGGTACCACACTAGCAATGCATATATTAACAAATGCGGCGATTAATGTCAACTATTTTTGAAAAATTTTTCATTTATTTATATGCCCTGCTTAAAAAATATGTTAGAAATTATATTTTTATGTTATTCGCAAAGATTTTAAAAAATATCTTAAAAAACAGTTGACAAATAATTTTACTTTTGATATATTACTCATGCTTGATTTGCGGGAGTGGCTCAGTGGTAGAGCGTTGCCTTGCCAAGGCAAATGTCGCGAGTTCGAATCTCGTCTTCCGCTCCAAATATGCTAAAATGCCCTAAAAATGGGTATTTTTTTATTTCTCTGGGACAAACTCTGGGACAAAAACAATTTGTTATGTTATATATTCAATAAATTTTCTCATACTAAATATATGGGATATTTTAATTATCACGGAAAAATTAAAAAACTAATTGATGATGGCGAACTTGAAAGATTTGAAATTGTTGACGAGTATCATAATATTTCGCCAGCAATGATTTTATATTTTAAAAATCACGCACCTATGCCAGTGCGTGAACATCATTTTGATGAATATTTAGAATTAATGGGATTTTAAATCGAGTTCTTTAAGGCTTGAATTTGCTCTGGTTTCCAACCACAATTTTTTAACTTTTCAAAATCGCTCCATTCTGGCATAATTTTACATTCATACTCACCTTCAATGCCATTTGCATTCTCATGATTTTGATTTTTTAAAGTGCAAAGATAGAAATATTCCACACGATGTGAAATAAATTTTTTGCCTTCAAATTCCATTGGAACTTCATAGAAATTCGACCATATCTTTTTAACTGGTTCAACTTCGTAACCACTTTCTTCTAGGGCTTCTCTTTTAACTGCTTGTTCAACTGTTTCGCCTTCGTCAACTCCTCCACCTGGAACAGTGTATGCGTTTGTTTTCGGATTAAATAAAATTAATACTTTACCATCGTTCACAACGACTGCTCTTGCTTTTTCAAAAAGTCTGCCTTCTTTTTCCAAATTATATGAATATTTTATTTTTTGTAATTTATATTCCTCAAATTTATCCATACTTAACTTATAGCACAAATTTGGAATATATCAAGCAATTTTGCAAAAAATAATATTATGAAAAAGAAATTTTTAAAATTTTCATTATTTGTAAGCAGTTTTATTCCGCTTTATTTTTTAATAATTGTTAAAGAACTGACAGAAATTATTAACGGAAATATGACTTTTAATGTGACAAATTCAATTATGCTATCATTTAATTTGATTTTAATTATTATTGGCATTATTGGAGTGATATTCAATTACAAATCAACAAAATTCAAAAAAATTGAGATAATTTCATGCAAAAACATAACTTGCCAAAACTTTTTACCATACTTTCCTATTTTTGTTTTATTTGCAGTCGCGTTTGAATTGGAATTTATCAGTATGGCACTTGTATATGTTTTAATTTTAATAATGCTTGGAATGGTATATTTAAAAAATGATTTCTATTATATAAATCCGTTTCTAAACATTATTGGTTTCAGCACTTATGAAGTGACTTACAAAATTGGCGACAAAGTGGTTGAAAATCAAAGGCTTTTCACATTTAAGCAGGAAAAAGATTTTAAAGGCAACATTAACGAAATATTTTTAAAATAAAAAAGTGCAAATGCACTTTTTATAACATCAACGAAAGATAATAGAACAATGCAGTAAGTCCACCAAGCAAAAGCACAATAAAAATTGTGAAAAATGTAACTTTTATCTTCGATTTAGGAGCGTTTCCGCCAACCTTGCCAGTTTGTCCATTAACATAGGAATTGTATTTTTTATCTTTATATTTGTATTCAACCTTATATGCGGGCAACAAATAATATGTAAATTTTTCACATTCAAAGTTAGTATTTGTTCGCAATGAAACAATATTCCCACCTTCTTTTCTTTTGATGAACGAGTTAATATCGTTTTTCATGATTGTGTGCGCAATATCTGTGCAAGTCGCGATTGGGTGTTCGTGATACTCAACAGTGTATCCACGAATAAAGTCATCGTTATACTTATACATTTCATTATAGTTATATGGTTTTATACTTTCCAAATCTAATTGATTTAAACTTGGGCTATCTTCGACCAAAACATTTCTATGGTTCATGCTTAGTTTACCGCTAAAATTTCTATAAGAATACGAAACTCGTCTGATATTATTTGAATCTATATGAACATGCTCAATTTTTTCTGTGCCACTATATGAAGTTCGAGAATCTGCATCGTAGGCAAAAGTTGGAATAAAAATTCCATAAATATTATCAGAAATTGGCTTTTTCTTGAATGCGTTTGGAGCAAATATTTTCTTTTTCATGGCTTGCTTAAACTTTTCAGCGGCGACTTCTTCATCAAACTTAAAAGGAATGATGCTATCTGGCGAAACACCAGGATTTATTCTTGTTTTTTTAATTTGCACGCTTCCACAATATGGACATTTTTTTGTGTATTCAAGTTTATTTAAAACAAGTTTACTTCCGCAATTTGGACAGTTGAAAACATTGTTATTGTCTGCAAATAGTTTATCTTCTAATTTTATATCTTTAACATCTTGCAAGTTGTGTTTAGTGATGTTTTTATTTTTTTCAATATCGTAAGTTGTTCCACATTGACAACAAAAAATTGCTTGATGTTTTGGCGAGAACTCCAAATTCCCGCCACATCTCAAACAATTTTTCGTTATTTTTTCTTCTTTTTTAATACTTGTTTCACTCATAATTTAATTAGTTGCATTTTGTGCCGCATTTTGGGCAGAATTTATCGTTTGAACTTAATTCTGATTTACATTTTGAGCAAACTTTGCTATTTGCTAATTTTTCGCCACATTCTGAGCAAAATTTAGCATTTGGAGCAACTTCTTTTCCGCATTTTGGACAACACATAACAAGTTTTTGTCCGCATGAAGGACAGAATTTTGAACCTGCTTTAACTTTTTCACCACAATTTGGGCAAGCAGCTGTTTTTACTTTCTTTGTGTTTTCTGTTGACAAACTTTCGCCAAAAAGATGACCAATTGTTGTTCCCGCGCCAAGACCAACTCCAAGCCCTGCAAGATTTCCACCACTTGGATTTTTTGCCGCTTCTGTCATTGCTTGTGCTGCTTGATATCTTGTGTATGTTCCCATTTGGTCTTCCAATACACCAAGTTTTGTTCTTTCGTCAAGCGCTTTTTCAACTTCTTCTGGAAGTGACAAGTTTTCAATCACAACTGAGCAAAGTTTTAAACCAAATTGACCAAAAGCGTCTTCTGAATAAGCAACAACTGATTGTGAAAACTCTTTATAGTTTGCAGCCAAATCTAACGCTGAGATTTTGCTTTCTGCGATTGCATCTGTGATTGCTTCAACAATCATAGGTTTACATTGTTCTGCAACATCAGCAGTTTTGTAAACTTCGTTTGTTCCAAACATTTCACGCATAAATTTTGCTGCGTCTTCAACTTTGAACGAATAAACGCCAAAGCCTCTCAAACGAACATTGCCAAACTCTTGGTCTCTCATCATAATTGGATTTTGAGTTCCCCATTTTTGACCGGTCATTTGTTTTGTATTAACAAAATAAACTTCGGCTTTGATTGGCGAATTAAAGCCTGTTGGCAAACTTAACAATTTTGTTAAGAATGGAATATTTTCCGTTTTCAGTTTGTATGTTCCTGGTGTGAAGATATCGCAAATTTGACCTTTGTGAACAAACACAGCAACTTGGCTTTCTCTAACGATAAGAGTTGATGTTGTCATAATTTCTTCGCGTTTCTCCATTGGGAAACGATAAACGATAGTATCTTTTGAACTATCTTTCCATTCGATTACTTCAAGTAATTGCTTTCTAAACAATCCCATAATTTTCTCCTTTAATATATTATGAGTTTATTATAGCAGAATTCTTAAAAAATAAAAATAATTTTCAACACTCTAAAAAAATTTTTATTAAAAATTACTTAATGAAATAATCAAGTTACTAAAAAAAACTAAATAGAGAATAATAAAAATTACTCCAATCAAAAGTGAAATCACAAAACCAATAAGCCAACCACTCATAAAAGTTTTGCGCTCTTCACTATTATAAGGATATAAACAATTTCCTATTAATAAACCTAATAGCCCCAAAAATAAACCTAAAAGAACTCCCACTGTTTTTTTATTTTTTGAATTATCCATAAACTTCTCCAATCGACAAAATTCAACCAAATTATATTCTTACTTTTGTAAGAAGTCAAGCAATTTTCTTACAATTGTGAGAATGTTTTATATGTATGAATAAGTTTAAAGACAATTTAAAACTTTTAAGACAAGAAAAAAATCTTGGTCAAATTGAACTTGCCAAGATTTTAGGTGTTAGCAAAGGCATTATAAGTCTTTGGGAAAATGGGCTTCGAGAACCAACGCTTTCAAATTTAATAGCCATTTCAAAATATTTTAAAGTTTCAATAGATTATCTAGTTGGATTGGAAGATTAATCTTTCTTATCTGATTTAATTTCTTCGGCAGTTTCGGTTTTGTTTGGCATTGCCACTAAAATTAAATCTTTCTGTTTTTTATTTTTCTTAGACTTTTTAGGTTGTTTTTTAGGTTTTTCTTCTTTTTTATGCTTAAAATACTCAACAAAATCGGTATTTTCTAAGTCAAAGTGCATATCGTCTTTTCTAACCTTTTCAACGCGTTGTTGCAAAGGTTCTTCTTTTATTGGCAACTTAACTTCGTCAGTTCTTTCTCTAACTTCAATTTGATTGTATGGTATTGAAATGTTGTTGCGTTTAAATTCGTTATACACATTTTCAATAATGTAATAGTAAACATCCCAATAATCTTCTTTATCAACCCAACAATTTGCGAAAAAGTCCAAACTGCTCGAATTTAATGTTTTAAGTCTGCAAAATGGTGGCGGGTCAAGCATAACTCTTCCATCGCTCATCATAACATCAATAACAATCTTTTTAACAAGTTCAACATCGCTTTCGTATGCAACGCCAAAAGTGAAATCTATTCTGCGAGTTTTATTCGCACCTGAGTTGACAACCGCACTGTTTACTATTGTGGAATTTGGAATTGTAATTTTTTTGTTGTCCGATGTAATAATCGTTGTGAATAAAAAGTTTATTTGTTCAATGCTGCCTTCAACTCCGTCAACCACAATGTAATCGCCTTTTTTAAACATGTGCGATGAAACAATCACAATGCCGTTAGCCACATTGGCAATATTGTTTTGCAGTGCCATACCGATTGCCAGCAAAAGTGCGCTAATCGCAGTTACAACGCCAGTCATTGACACGCCAATTATGCTAAGCAAAATCAAAATAAGTGCAAGATAAAGCACAAATTTAATCACAACATAGATGAAACTTTGTGCAATTTTTTCAACTTTTGTTTTTGACATAATTCTTTTTGTCATGTTAAGCAAAAGTTTTACCAAAATTATACCGATAATGAGTGCAGCAAAAAAGCCAACAATGTTCCACACATTATCAGTGAAAAATGTTTTAATTGATTCCCATATTCCTGCCCAATCCATATTTAATCTCCTTAAACATGGATATTATAACTTTGCAGAAACAAAATGTAAAATAAAACAATCAAAAATCTAAACTTGAATTATAATTTTCTCTTTTATCTTCTTTGACTTTATCCATGCAATTACAATAAGTAATTTTTTTGTTTAAAATTAAATCATACTCTTCTTTTGTAAGCGGTTTATGCTCAAAAGAATAACCTACATAGTTATCGAAATTAGCAATTTGGTCAACAAAATCTAAAACTGACAAATCGTCTGACACGCCATATAAAATTTTAATTTTGCTCACATTTTCCAAATTAAAATACACATACAATTTATTGAATTTCATACAAAAATAAATATATGCGCCAACTTTCTTTTATATCAAAGTTAATTTTTGTTACGCTCAACAATTTTTGAAAGCGGAACAATTTCAACACCCATTTCTTCTATTGTTTCTAAACAATCACGAATCGCATTTGCAGTTGACACTCCACCTTCTGGGCCAACATGTCCGATAGCAACAGCATAGCCACGTTTTTTCGCAAGTTTTGCAGCCTTTAAAAGTTCACTTTTTGCGTGTGCATAACCTGGATTACCCGTCAGTTCAAGAAAGAAATCCCTGCTTACAAAATCTTCATTGGTTGCCGCCGCTACTTCTGTGCAAACTGATTTTTCATGCGTTTTACTATCTAAGAAATACTTCCCATTATCTCGAACTTCTTCCATGATTGCAGTCATGAGTTCTTTATTCAAACAAACTCCTGAACCAATATGAATGTTAACCCCAACACAATGTGGAGTTGCCTCAATACATTCTTTTATCAACTCTTTTGCACGCTCTGGCTTGTCGTAGTTTCTTATAACTTTTGGGCCATACCAACTATCCGGCAATTTGCCATACGCTTCCATCGGCATGTGCAAAATAACTTCATGACCTTTTTCGTGCGCCGTTTCAGCGTCTTTAACAGAATAATCAAGTCCTGGCATGACTGCACATGTTAGTACGCAGTCAACATCTAACATTTCCTTTACGCCAGCCCTAGCCTGTCCAAAATCGTCAATCACGATTGCAAGCATAGGCGTTAATTCTTGCTCTTCTTCGGCAAAAACTTTTTGCGCTGGCAAAAAATTTGCTAGAAGCATTAATACAAAAAAACAAATACTAAATCTATATGTGGTTTTCATATAAGTTAGTATTTGTCTTTATTTCGTTATTATTCGTTAATCAAAAAGCACAATTTTTCCACTTTTAAGTGTATTTTTAACATCAATAACGCGCTGATTTGTGCTTCCTTTCCAATGTGCATTGTTATCTTTGAGTTTAACAACAAATGGCCCATCAACAAGCACATCGATATATTTTAAAATCTCGTAATCTTCAATTTGCTCAAACAAATAACCTGTATACAACCAAATTGTTTTATTAGGATAGTTTTCTTTCACTTTTTTTGCAAAATTGGTTACAGTTTCAACATTTGACGGGAAAAGCGGGTCGCCGCCAGACAAAGTCAAGCCTGAAACATAGTCTTTTTCTAACTCTTCAAATATTTCATTTTTAGCAGACTCATCAAACTCCAAACCGCAATTTGGATCCCAAGTGATTTGATTATGGCATTCAAGGCAAGCATGATTGCAGCCACTCACCCACAAAACAACTCTTAAACCATCGCCATTGTTCATATCATCTTTTGTTATATTGTGATATTTCATTACATGCTCTTCCTTTCTTTTATTTCTGCCATTTTCGCTTCGTTGAGCCTTGTGTCGCCTTTAACGCGGGAGAACGACAAATAACCATTCATTCTGTCAATCTTGGTCAAATTTTTACTTCCACATTTTGGACAAATATCCATTTCAAGTTCTTCATGCCCGCAATCATCACAATATGCAAGTGACAAGTTTACACCTTCGTAAAATCCCATTTTCATTGCACGATTTACAAGTGTTTTGATTGCTTCGCGATTATAAGAAACTGGATAACGAACATATTGAATTTTTCCGCCGTTGCATAAATCCCAAAATCTCTTTTCCAAATCTTGTTTTTGTATTGGAGTTATATCTTCCGTTACATGGCAATGGAACGAGTTTGAAACATAAGGCCTATCTGATACATTTTTAATAATGCCAAATTCTTTTCTAAATTGTGTGATTTGAAGTCCGCACAAACTCTCCGCTGGCGTGCCATAAATTGCATATAATTTGTGGTCCTCTTCTTTAAATTCACCAACTTTTTTATTTATATATCGCATAACTTCCAGCGCAAATTCGCCGTCTTCGGCAAGCGATTTGCCATTGTGAAGTTGTTGAAGTTCGTTTAACGCTGTGATACCAAATGACGCCGTTGCAGACTTCAAAAGTGGTGCGATTTTATCGCGTGGCTTCAAATGTCCGCCCAAGAAACCACCTTCGCAGTATGCAAGCGGATTTGTGCTTGCACGCATTTCAGCAAGATAATCATAAGTGCGTAAATGAACATGCCTAATTAAATTCAAATAATAGTCTAAAACTTCGTAAAAATCTTTACCTTCTCGCTTTGCCTTGGCATAAATCATAGGCAAGTGTAAACTTACAGCTCCGATATTAAATCTACCAACATAAACTGGTTTGTCTTCGCTATCTGCTGGCTCAAAGCCGCCGCGTTCAAACCATGGCGACAAAAACGCTCTGCACCCCATAGGTGAAACAACTCTGCCATATTTTTTATACATCTCAGCAACATAACCTTCGCCTGTTAAACTGAGCCAATCTGGATACATCGTTTTTGCACTGCAATCTATGCCCGCTTCAAACAAATCTTCATTCACTTTGCCTTCACCGTGCAAATTTTCATCATATAAAAATACAATTTTTGGAAACAAAACTGGCTTTTTAAAACCATCCTTGCCTTCACCATTTTTTCTAACTTTTAAAAGCGATTTGGTTGCCATTTTGCCAAATTTATCAGTTGCAAGCCCTGTCGTGACCGTAATGAAAGGATAATCACCCCTAGACGATGCCACTGTGTTAAATTTGTATTCCCAACCTTGAAACCCTTGTTCAAAATCTCTTTTAACATCATTTTCTGCTTCACATTCTGCAATATCTTGGCTAACTCCCATTGCCAAATATTTGTTCAAATATTTTTCATAAGAGTGTTCTGCATACTTCGACAACACTTTGTCTATCTCTGGCAGAGTAAAACCACCATATTGTTGACTGGCAGATGCTAAAACAACATCTCCAATAACATCAAATGCAGTGTCCAAACTTTTTGGTTCGTTATACCACATATTGCTCATTTCAAACCCGCCATCTAAGACCGCTTGAATGTTAAACAAGCAACAATTCATAGTATCTCGCCTTGAACTCATGTCATGTATGTAAATATAACCTTCACGGCAAGCCTGCAGCTCTTCATTTGTCATGAAAAATTTTTGATACAACTCTTTATTGAGTTGATTAAATATCAAACAACGCTTGGTCGAAACAAGAGCACTATCTAAATTGCTATTTTCTTTGTCCCCAATATACATTATCGCTTGACTTTTCCTATAAACATCGTCCAGCATACGCACGAAATCTTGTTTATAATTGCGGTAGTCACGATAACTTTTTGCCACTTCTGGCTTTGTTTGTTCAAGTGCACTTTCAACAATGTTATGCATTGCTGCAATTGGAACTTGGTCAGTTGGTTGACTTTTTACAAGTGTATCAACAATATTGCAAATCTTATCAAGTTCTTCCTGCGTGAAATCAACTAGCGCACGATAAGCCGATTTCTTAACAGCGTTGACCACTTTTTGCAAGTTGTAATCTTCCAGCGTTCCATCTTTTTTAACTATTTTAAGCACCTTACTCTCCCCCTTTTTTGCAACTATTCGTAAAATCAATATAATGTGTTATTTCTACCCCAAAACACAACATATTGTGTACAAATGTTGACTAAATAATAAAACTACAAAAAAAATATGTCAAACGATTTTGACATATTTTTACAAATTTTTAGACATTTTTTTGAGTGCTAATTTAGAACATGGTCTATTCAAACATCATGATAATTAAAGCAACAAGCAAAAATACTAAACCAAAGCCTTTAAGCATGATGTAAACTTTGTTGCTGTTTTCAACTGGCAATTTTCTTTGGTCTTCTGGGCGGCAAACACTAGCAATTCTTCTAGCCAAAAGTGAAAGTGCAAAGCCTAAAATTGCAAGGCAAAGTCCAACTATAACATGTGTTTTTGCCAATCTATCTGTTAAAGTGCTTAATAAAAATAAATAGTTCATGATTAACTCCTTTAAATACTGCATTATTTTAGCACATTAAATTTATAATTTCAATAGTTTAATTAAAATTTATTGAATTTTTTTAAATTTTCTTGCCAATTTCGCAATTTATTTGACTTTATTTTTTAATAAAAGCATAATTGTAATATATATATTTATTCTAAGTGTCTATAAATGAATTTGCAAAAGAAGAAAATTTTTAATTTCAGACCATTATTTTTCGTTTTCATATCTCTAATTTGTGGAATTGTGTTTTCGCGTTATATTTTGCTGTCCAATTATATTTATCTCGGAATTTTCATCTTTTTACTTGCAAGTTCGCTTGCTTTTAGCATTTATAGAAAGAAATTAAAACAATTTTTAGTGGTGCTGCTCGCGTTTTGTTGTGGCTTTTTATTTTATGTTGTTGAAATGAAAAATTATAACCCACCTGCAATAAGCGGCGAGCAAGAAATAACCGCTCGTGTTAGCGCTCAAAGTTCTATCAAAAGCAAATATCAATGCGTAATTTTGGACGATGTTGTGATTAACGGCGAAAAACAAACTTACAACATCATGCTTGTAAACTATAACACCGGCAATTTGTTTAACGATGGCGAGATTATCAGCGGTAAAGCAACTTTAACAAACTCAAACATTTTCTTCAAAGACAGTCTTAATTCTTCTGTCTATAAGAACAACATCAAATATGTAACAAGAGCGAAATTAAGCGACTTTGATATTGTTGGAAAAGATTTGAAATTTAACGAAAAGGTTCAACAATCTGTCAAAAACCAGTTAGACAAGTTTATGACAGAAGAAAACTCTGCGATTGGTTATGCAGTGATGTTCGGCGATAAAAGCGAAATCAGTTATGATGTGAGAGATGACTTTTCAAAAAGTGGCATCGCACATATTCTTGCAATATCTGGTTTGCATGTCGGCGTGCTTGTCGGTTTCGTTATGTGGATATTGAAGAAATGCAAAGTCAACAGATTTGTCAGCCTTGGCATTATCGGTGCATTTTTGATTTTGTATTGCTATCTATGTTCATTTTCTCCATCTATTGTCAGAGCAAGCATCATGTCAATTATTTTGCTGCTTGCAAACTCCATCGGAAAAAGATACGACTCGCTCAGTTCTATTGGACTTGCCGGCATTTTAATTCTGATTTTCAATCCTCTTTACGCTTTTGACATCGGTTTCCAAATGAGTTTTGCCTGCGTAATTGGCATCGCAGTCTTGTATCCAACAATAAACAGATTCCTTATGAAAATCAAATTTCCGAAATTTTTATCTCAACCACTTGCAATGTCCATTTCCACGCAAATCGCTCTTATACCAATTTTGATAAATTGTTTCGGCAGTTTCTCAATTTTGTCAGTTTTTCTTAACATCTTTGTAATTCCACTCTTTTCAGTTGGTTACATAATTCAATTCGTATTTTTACCGCTCACTTACATAACTCCTTTCTTCGGCAACTTCCTTTATCTCACCCAACTTATTTTGGAAGCAATCAAAATAAGTGCAAGTTTTGTCGCATCAATTCCTTATACCTTCATAAGTTTGTTCAAACTTAACTTTGCAATTTATCTCGGTTACTACGCATTGATTTTCTTTGCGAGTCGAATGTGCCTTCTAAATAAACGATATAAAATTGCCGCGTGCGTTTCCGTTGCGAGTTTAACAACTGTTGCTAGCCTGATTTTATATTTTTGTTAAAAAACATTTTCTTTTTATAACTTTATGATATAATATGTTATATATGAAATTTTTGGAGTTGGCATCAAAATTAAAAGATAAAGTTGAAAATGTCTACTTTTTTTCTGGCGATGATGGCTATTTGAAGCAAACAGCCTATAAACTCATTAAAAAAGCAACAATTAACAGCGATTTTTCAGACTTTAACGAAATTTATTTTGATAACGAAAATTGGAATGTTGAAAAGTTTATTGAAGCGGTCAATGGGCTTCCTTTTGCAAGCGAATATAAACTTATTCATGTTAAAAATTTGGAAAAAATCTCAGAAAAAGACAAACAAGAAATTCAAAATTGCATAGATAATATTCAACCAACCACCTGCTTAGTTATTGAACTCAATGCCAACCTAAAAAACCTGCATGGCGGTGAAATTATTGATTGCAGTAATTTAGACAACGCAACTCTTGTTCGTTATATTAACAATGAAGTCATAAAAAACGGCAAAAAAATTGAACCCGCTGCAATAAATTTGATAATTGACTATTGCTCACAAAACATGACAAAAATTGTTTCGGAAATTCCAAAACTTGTTGCATTTTGCGGCGATGAACCAATTGACACAGATATGGTTAAAAATTTAGTTTTGCCAGACGAAGAATTCCAAATTTTTGAATTAACAGAAGCCCTTGGAAATAAGAACAAAGACAAAAGCATCAAATTATTGCAATATATGCTAGAAAAAAAAGAAAGCGCTTTGCTTTCTTTGGTCACAAATCATTTTAGACGAGTGGCATTTTGCAGTTTGTCAGACTATTCCAACGAAGAACTTGCAGAGATGTTTGATGTTAAACCTTTTGCAATTTTAAAGGCTAGAAATCAAAGCAAATATTTTTCAAAAGTGCAACTTAAAAACATTTTATCGCTTCTTGAAGAAGTTGATTTCATGATTAAGTCCGGACAAATGCAAGCCGAAAATGCTTTATATTATTTAACTTTCAAAATTTTGAGTTGTTAAATTATTGTCGCATCATCTTTATATCTACTTTTTAACCTATTTGATATAGGTTTTTTATTTAAAATTTCAAGTATTTGAGGCATCTTATCAATCGCTTCAAGATAACCTTCTTCAATCATATCGTCAAAACCTTCTAGGCTAGTTGACTTAAACCTTTTAGTTTCGGGTGTTAAAACAACATCGGCGTATTCGTAGCCTTTTTCAGCATTCCTTTTCATCAAAATCCTGATAGTTGCACCCATAACATCTAGAATTTTGGTTGAAGATGCTCCATAAGTTCGTTTAGCATTGACATCAACAGCGATAACATAATCACAGCCAAAAAGTTTTGGCACATTTGAAGGCAAAGTGTTTTGCAAGCCACCATCGGCAAGTGCGCGGCCGTCAAATTCTACTGGTTGAAAAATGCCAGGAACGGCACAACTGCCCGCAACTGCTTTTGCTAAGTTGCCTTTTGTGATTAAACATTCTTGGGTTGAAAGCACATCAACTGCAACAGCGCAAAAAGGTATTTTGGTATCTTTAATATCAATATCGCCAAGATTATTGACAATTATTTCTTGTATACCTTCGGTTGATGATGGCATAAAAGGAATTTTGTTTCTTCTTATGTCTTTTCTTCTAAATTCTTTTGCTATTGAATACATTTGTTCAAAAGTCCAACCAGACGCATAAAAAGCACCAGTAAAAGCACCAGCACTTGTGCCAGCGATGAAATCAAAATTGATGCCATATTCTTCAAAAGCTTTTATTGCTCCTAAATGGGCATATCCGCGAGCGCCGCCACCGCCCAAAGCAAGGCCAATTTTGACTTTTTTATTTTTCTCTAACGACAATTTACTTTTCACCTTTTCAAGAAATTCCATAAATATATTTTATCATACAAACAAAAAAATAACACACCATTTTGATGTGTTATTTTTAAAATGTTTAGATTATTTGTTATCTGCATCGTTATTTGTGTCTTCTGCTGGTTCTTCAACTTTAAGCGCTGCAATAGCATTTTCTGTTTCTTCAATATCTTTCTTAATTGTTTCGTTGTTTTCTGAAAGGATATTGAATGTTCTTTCCAAGATTGGATATCTTTCTTTGTTTGCTGCCATAACTTCTTCGCAGTGTTGAACTGAAAGTCTGAATCCTTCCAAGATATCTAAATCTTCTTCAAGTTTCTTAGCTTTTTCTTCGTCGATGTCGCCGATGTTATTTACGCCATAAAGAACAACTTTTTGTTTTGCAACGATTGCTTCTTTTCTTCTCAATTTCTTTTCGTCTGATTCAAGAGTTTTTGCAACTTTTCTAAGTGGTAAAAATTCTTTTTTAACTTTTCTAAGTTCTTTTTCGTTTGCTGTAAGTCTGTCTTTCAATGTTGCAAGTCTTGCTTCATATTCTTCAACGCTTCCTGCTGGAACTGTTTCTGATTCTTCTTCAAGTTTCTTAGAAAGTTCTTCGTTTTGAGAAATTAAAGCTGCTTTCTCTTCTTCAAATTTTCTTCTTTCTTCTTCAAGTTGGCGTTTTAATTCTTCAAGTTCTTCGTTTGTTTGTGGTTCTTCTGCTTCAACAACTGGTTCTTCAACAACTTCTTCTGCTTCTGTTTCAACAACTTCTGCTGGTTGTTCTACTGTTTCTTCAACTTTTTCTTCGGCTTCAACAGGTTGTTCTTCTGGTTGAATTTCTATACCATCAAATTTTTCTTCTTCATCGTCAAATGCAGTAAGATCTTCATCGCCAAAGAAGAATTCGTCATACTTGCTGTCTTTTGTTTCTTCTTTCTTTGCTTGTCTTTCTTCGATTGATTTAAGCATGTTTGTTCTAAACTCTTCTTCTTCTGCGCGAAGATCTGCAAGAGCATCTTCTTTTGCTTGTTCAATTTCTTTTACTTCTTCAGTTTTTTCTTCTTCTGCTGGTTGTTCTGGCTCGTCAAATTTGAATTCTTCAACAGGTTCTTCTTTAACAGGTTCTTCTGCTTTGAATGTTAAAGCTTCAACAGGTTGTTCTTGAACTTCTGGAAGTGCTTTAACTTCTTCTTTATCTTCTGTTTTTTCTTCTTTCTTTTCTTTATTTTTCCTTCCGAAACGAGTGTAATTTGGATCAAGAACTGAGAGAACTAAATCTCCAAGGAAGAAAATCAAGAAACCACCAACTAAGATGATACCGATGATTGCAAGAACATCAACAAGTGCGTTTACAAATGATCCTAAAAATAACATAATCTTTTCCTCTTTTTTTATTAATTTTGATTAATAATTGAATTTGGTGGAGACGGAGGGAATTGAACCCTCGTCCGAAAAAGTTTTACAAAGCTTTTCTCCGTGTGCAGTATACTTTTAATTTTCGCAAACCGATTTAAGTATACAAAAACCAGATTTGCTAGCCAATTTAGTTCCTCTAATTGCTTATTGGCACAACAATTAAATGTTCCCCGCTGAGTTGATGCCCTTTGCTAGACCGCGAGATTTCTAACTAGGACAGCTGTGAGACTAAGCTGCTACAGCGTATTGATTATTATTTGCGTTTATTTTTTTTGCTTTTTAAGGTAACTGCCTACCACACGCTTTGCACCTTTAAAAATCTTTTCCGTCGAAACCAGTTACGCCCCCAAAGTTAAGTTTTTACTTAAAATTTTTGCTTGCGCGGTCAATTTCAAGTTTGGTTGACTTCTCTTTAAGAGAGGCTCGCTTGTCGTAAAGTTTTTTACCCTTACACATACCAATTTCAACTTTAATCAAGTTGCCTTTTAAGTATACACGAAGCGGAATAATTGTCAACCCCTTTTCTGAAAATTTTGTTAAAATTTGTGAAATTTCTCGCTTATTTAGCAATAATTTGCGATTTTTTCGTGCATTTGGCGCAAAATTAGATGTATTTTCATATGGCTTAATATATGCATTAATTAAAAATAATTCTCCGCCAATAAACTTAACATAACTTTCAGCAAGACTAATCCCTCCATTTCGGACGGACTTAACTTCTGAGCCTTCTAAAACAATACCAGCCTCATACTTTTCAAGTATGAAGTATTCAAATTGAGCCTTTTTATTTCTTGCTATTTCTTTTATCATTTCTTTCCTTTTATTAGTCGGCAGGCGCAAAATCTATTCTTCTAAGTGTTGGACTTGCCGCTAAAATTTTTACTTTTATGCTGTCACCAATTTTATACTTATGATGTTTGCCCATCAAGCACAACTTTTTGGCGTCATAATTATAATCATCTTCTGGCAAAAGTTCAAGTTTTATCAAACCTTCGGCTGTGTTTTCAAGTTCAACAAAAACACCAAAGTTTGCAACTCCACTAACGCGTGCATCAAACACTTCGCCAATATGAGTGCTCATAATTTTTGCTCTATATATATCATCAACTTCGCGCTCTGCTTCATCAGCATTTCTTTCTCGTTCGCTTGAACGCATTGACGCATCATAAACAAATTCTTCAAGTTCATATTGATTGAGCGATTTTATTTTGCCTTTTAAAATGTTTAATTGCTCACTTTTTATAATAAAATCATCATTATATTTCAAAATTGACTTTATAATTCTGTGAATTGTCAAGTCTGGATACCTTCTGATTGGCGAAGTGAAATGGCAATAGTATTCAAGAGCCAAACCAAAATGTCCATCACAATCAGGCAAATAAACCGCTTTTTCAAGTGCGCGCAATATCAATTTGCTTGCGATATCATAATATTCTTCTTTTTCTAAACTTTTTAATATGTTTTGGACATAAATTGGCGTGATTTTCTTTTCAAATTTCAATTTTGCACCAAGACCGTTGATGATTCCAACAACTTCGTCAAACTTTGTTTTGATTGGACTTTCATGCACGCGGTAAACGAATGGCATTTCAAGCGTTGCAAAACACCTTGCAACTGTTTCATTGCAAAGCACCATGAAATTTTCAATAAGTTTGTGCGATTTATTCCTTTCGCGTCTTTTTACATCAACAACATTGCCGTTTTCATCAAACTCAAATTCACATTCGGCAATATCAAAATCTAACGCGCCAGCATTAGTGCGTTTATCTGACAAAATCTCAGAGAGTTTAATCATCACAAAAAGTGCTTCAGCAACTTCTGATTTTACGCCACTATCTTTTTCGCCATTCAAACAAGCGTATGCTTGGCCATATGTCAATCTTTGAGTGCTTTTGATTATGCTTTCAAATATTCTATATTTTTTAACATTTCCATTGTTGTCAAGCGTCATAACAACAGACAAAGCAAGTTTCGGTTCGTTGGCATTAAGCGAACAAAGGTCGTTCGACAACCTTTTCGGCAACATTGGATACACTTTATTTGGGAAATAAACACTTGTTGCACGATAAAATGCTTCTTCATCAAGTGCACTATCTCGCACAACAAAATTACCAACATCGGCAATATGAACGCCAAGTTCATAACCATCATTAGTTTTTTCTATAGATATAGCATCGTCTAAATCTTTTGCATCAGCACCATCAATAGTGAAAATAACTTTGTTTGTTAGGTCAACTCTTTTACTTTTTTCTTTTTCCCAATCAATTTTCAAGCCTTCCGCTTCGTCTATTGTTTCTTTTGAAAAAGATTTTGGAATATTTTTTTCAACAAGCACGCTTTCAATCGCATTTTCAACATCGTTACCATTTAAAACAGACATAACCCTGCCGCTTGGAACTTTGCTGTTGTTTTCTGGTTGATAAGTTATGTCAACAACAACTTTATCTCCAACCGTTGCTGTATGCAATTCTCTTTCTGGAATAAAAATTGGTTTTGAGAATTTATCGTTATCTGCAATAACAAATTTCCCCTTGCTTTTTGATTTTTTATGCCTATCTTTTATTGATTTTTCATCGCAAATTGTTCCAACAATAGATGTGTTTGTGCGTTTTAAAATTTTGACCACTTCCGCGTGGTCACCCAAAACTTTATACAAAACTTTATCGTTATCAAGCGCACCGTGAAGGTCTTTTGCAGCAATAAAACAATCTTCCTTATTATTGTCATAAGGCTTAACAAAAGCATAACCCTTTGCATTGCCGCAAATTTCACCCACAAACATTCCAAGATTTTCAGATAAAGTAAGCGAACGCTTACCGCTTTCACAAATCACGCCATCTGCAATCAATCTATTTATACAACTTGAAACATCTTTAACATCTTCGTCAAGCCTATCCGCCATTGATGCTATTAGCGCTCCAAAACTTTTGAAATGTATTTGACCTTTATTAAAATATTTTAAAACCTTATCTTTTAATCTCATGCAAATATAATAACACACATTTGCGTGTAATCAAAAAATTTTAAATAAAATAGCGTTATTTTTCGCATCAGTTTACTAAAAAACACAAAAATTAAACAAATTCCGCATTTGATAAGCAAGCCAAGTGCCTTATAATTTAAGTCAAGGGAAAAATATGGCAAGAAAAATTGTATTAACAAGTGGCAAAGGCGGAGTTGGAAAAACAACAATTTGTGCTAATCTCGGCGCAACACTCGCCATGCTCGGATTTAGAGTTTGTTTGATGGATGTTGATATTGGCCTTAACAATCTTGATGTTGTTATGGGCATTGAAAAACGCGTCATGTTTGATATTGTTGATGCAATTGAAGGCAGATGCCGAGCAAAGCAAGCGCTGGTTCAAGATAACAGAATTTCTTCGCTGTATGTTATGCCATCATCTCACTCATATTCATATAGCAATGTCAACGGCGAAAAAATCAAAAAGGTTATTGAAGATTTAGACGCAAGTTTTGATTACATTCTAATTGACTGCCCTGCTGGCGTTGAAGCGGGCTTTCATCGTGCGGTTTATTGTGCAAACGAAGCGATTGTTGTTGTTACACCACACATTTCAAGTGTGAGAGATGCCGACAAAGTGCTTTCAATTTTGTCTGGTTATGATTTGATACATAAAAGCATTGTTGTAAATCGTATTCGCGGAGATTTAGTCTTGAACGGCGAAATGTTAGAAGTTGAAGAAATTGTCAAAGTTTTAAAAACTTCACTTCTTGGCGTCATTCCAGAAGATGACGACATCTCAGCATTGTCAACAGTGGGCGGGCTCGCTCTTTCAAGTCAAAGTGGTAGAGCATTTGCACTTCTTGCAGAAAATTTGCATGAAGGCACAAAAAAAATATACGACTACACCATGAAATATCGCGGTTTTTTTGGTAATTTAAGACGCAATTTGAAGCGAAAAGTTTAAAAAAAGGAGTTTTTTATGGCAACAATAGCCGAAATTGGCACAAATAGATTGATAAATGTTTTAGTTCGTGATAAAAATCAGAGCCCTGCAAGGACTCTGGCAATTTTGAAAAGCGAAATAACATCACTTCTTGAAAGTTATTTGGAACTTGATGACGAAGTTGACATTAAAATGGAACAAGAACGCGGCAGACTTACTTTCAAAATCAGTGCCACCGCCGTCCGTGTTAAAGATTTTGGAACAGTGATAGATTAAGAATATAATTTAGAGATAACCCATTCAACAAATCTTGCAGGCAAAATTTTTGCAAGACATAAAAATATTTTATATTGCACTCCAACAATTTTATAAATTGGTGGGTGCTTTTTATTTGCCGCTTTAAAAATTACTTTTGCAACATATTCACTTGACATGCCGTTTTGCTCGTCTTTTTCCATTCTTCCAATGGATTTTTTAAAGTTTTTATCATAAACGCCATCGTCATGTTTTACTCTTGCTGCTGTGAAACCAGTTTTTGTGTCGCCAGGCAAAATTGTTATCACTTTAACGCCAAATTGTTTTGCTTCCGCTCTTATTCCAGCAGAAATTGCATCTATACTCGCTTTTGATGCCGAATAAAACGCTTGATAAGGTATCGACAATTTTGACGCGACAGAACTTATATTAACAATTCTTCCTTTGCTTTCTCTGAGATATTTAAGTGCATGCTTGCACATATAAAAAGTGCCAAAAAAATTGACATCAAAAATTCGTCTTGCATCTGCTTCGCTTGTATTTTCAACAGAACCTGCAATTCCCATTCCTGCATTATTTATAAGCAAGTCAATTTTACCTTCCAGTTCAACAATTTTTTCTATAGCATTTTCACACTCATCGCTAAAAGAAACATCACAAACAATATGATTTAAACCTTCAAGTTCAAATTCATGACGCGATAGCCCATACACTTTGTCGCCACTTTCAATAAACTTTTTTGCAAGTTGCAAACCAATTCCTGACGACACTCCTGTGATAACAACAACTCTATTCATTTCATACCTACACTTTCAGCCAAGTTGGCTTTACTTCTATGTCTTTATCATTCAAATATCTTAAACTTGCATCTTTAAATGCAAATTTAAGCCTAATTGCAGTTAATTTTTGAGTTTTTGACTTAAATTTTTTATTATCTGCATTTTTGCCATATTTACCATCTCCAACGATAGCAAAACCTAAATGCGCAAGTTGAGCCCTTATTTGATGAGTTTTGCCGTTTTTGATTTCAATAGCAAGAATGCTTGTTCCGCCGCTGGTTCTGCTTACCACCATAAAGTGACTTTCAATTTTAACGGAATTTTTAACTGGTTTGTCAAAAATTTTAACTTCGCTTTTTTCTTCATCTTTTTGCAAATAATTAACCGCTGTTAATTCGTCCCATTTTGGAACTCCAACAACTTCCGCCATATACACTTTTGTGATTTCACCTTTGTTCATGCTTTTTTTGATATTGTTATAATTGTCTTTACCAACAGCAAACAAAACAAGCCCTTCGGTGTTGCGGTCTAGCCTATTAAGCGCAAAAATATTTTTATTTTCAAGTTTTTTGCAAACAAGATTGGAAAGATTTATTCCTTCACCTGTCACTTCAATGCCCTTTGGTTTAAAAACTATAAGTAACTTATCGTCTGAATAAACTATATCAAAAGCGATTTCTTGTTTAGCCATAACATCGTCTGGCACAAAAACAGTTATAATGCTGTCTGGCTGCACCATAACATTGTCGCCAACTTTTTTATTGTCCACCCTAATATCCTTTTGCCTCAAAAGTTTATTCGCATAGGCAAAACTGATTTCAGAAATATTTTTTGAAACTAAATTTAAAACTTTATCTTTTTCACTTGCTATTATTTCAATCTTTTTCATACAAATAGTTTATAATTAAAAAAGATTTTTTCAAACTATTTAAGCAAGATTTGATAAATTATTTTTGATTTTCCATGAGTGATGATATAATAAATTTATGAATAAAAATGTATTTATCACTGGCGGAACTCGCGGAATAGGCAAAAAAACAGTTGAACTTTTTGCATCAAAAGGCTTCAATATTGCTTTCACCTATCTAAAATCGGAAGAAAAAGCAAAAAATTTAATTATCGAACTCAACAAAAAATATCCAAGTTCAATCGTTCAATCATTTAAAGCAGATGTCGCTTCTTTCAGTCAAATGCAAACTGTTGCTAATTCTGTTTTGTCAACTTTTGGCAAAATTGATGTCATAATTGCAAATGCTGGAACAAGCAAAATTGCTCCTTTTATCGACTTAACTGAAAATGATTATGACGAAATGTTAAACACCAATTTAAAAGGCATTTTTAACACAATTAAACTATTTTTGCCATCAATGATTGACCAAAAAAGCGGAAAAATTGTGTTTGTTTCTTCAATTTGGGGTTTGAACGGCTCATCTTGCGAGAGTTTGTATTGCGCAAGTAAAGCAGGTCAAATTGGGCTTATGAAATCACTCGCAAAAGAACTTGGCCCATCAAATATCAATGTCAACTGCGTTTGTCCTGGTTTGATTGATACCGATATGAACAGCGAACTTTCCGAAGAAGAAAAACAGCAGATAATAGATGAAACTCCGCTTGGCAGAATTGGATATCCAAGCGATGTTGCAAATGCAATTTACTTTTTATCGTCAGAAGACGCATCATTCATAACAGGTCAATGTTTGACAATAGATGGAGGTTGGATTAACTAACCTTCTTTTTCTTTTTAGATTTAAAATATGTTTTTATTTCAACAAACATACTTTGAATGTTTAAGATTTTAAACACCATACAAAGCAAAACAAACATTATTGCGCCGAGTGTGCAAGAAATGGCAAGATTGAAAAATAATGGCATAAAGTTTGAAAGCAGACTTGTCACAAAATATGTAAGTGCAGCAGTTGGCAATGAAATTATCGACAATTTTAAAATAGGCTTAAACAAATTTAGTTTTAAATTTGTTTTCTTTTTTATCATTCTAATATTTAAAAGAGATGCAACAGTTACGCATGAACCCATTCCTAAAATAAGCGCTCTAATTCCAATTAATTTTGGCAAGAAAATTATGCAAATAAACATGAATATTGAACCGACAATATAGTTTACAAACGATTTCACTTCAAGCCCAAGAGCATTTAAAATCGACGAAGTTATGTTAATAAGCGCAAAAGGAAGCATTGTCCAGGCAGCAGCTGCAAGCAGTTGTCCGCTTTGCAAATTATCATAGAAAAACAAACCAATATTATCCCCTGCGCCAATATACAAAGGTATCATCAAGAATGTAATTATAAGCGTGAACAAAATTGATGATGAAATTCTGTTATTAACATGTTCAGTGTCGTTTTTTACAATAGCAGTTGAAATGTCAGGAATTAGAACCATTGAGAGCGAACCAACAAGCGTGACAGGAATAAATAACAGTGGCATTGTCATTCCAAGTGCAATTCCAAAAATACTCATCGCTTGTGCGCTAGTGTAACCTGCGGAAATAAGTCTAGCAGGAATGATAAGAGCAATAATTGGTTGCACCAAACTTGATGCCACTCTAACACCAGTTATAGAAGTTGACGACTTCAAAATTTCCTTATAAATATCATTTGGCTTGTTCAACCTTCCGCCATAAACAAAATACAAAACCATTGCTAAAATCGCCGATAATACAGCCGCAATCGTCAACGACAAACCAGCACTTATTGATGGGTTGAGTGATGTGAATCCAAACGATAACATAAACACGCAAATTGCAATCCTTGCAACTTGTTCAAAGAGTTCTGTTATGCAATAGCAAAAATAGTTGGAATGTCCCCACATTGCACCGCGAAAAACATTGTAAATAGCACTGCATAAAATTGCAGGCAACATAACAAGCAAGATAGTATAACATCTATCATCTGCGAAAATTTTGGAAAATAATCCTTTAAATATAAACACAAAAGCAATTAAAATTATTGATGTAATAAGCGATATTAAAAGCGCAGTTGTCATCAAACTGCCTTCTGATTTTTTATCATTTTGTGCATAATATTTTGCTGTTAGTTTTGAAATAACAACCGGCATTCCAGAAGTTACAACTGTTAAAAGAACCATAAAAACAGAAATAGAAACCTGATACAAACCTAATGCTTCTGCTCCTAATGCTCTTGATAGATATATTCGAAAAATAAACCCAAGTGCGCGGGTTATAATTGAAAATATGGTTATATATGCAACCGTTTTAAAAAGTGATTTCAAAATTTCCTCTCGTTTAAATATATTAGAAAGCAAATTTGAATATCACCAAAATTTCAACAAAAAACTTTTTATTTTAAGTTCAAAATTTGCATTTTGATGAATATATATTTTATTAATTGGAGAATTTTATGAAAATAAGTTTATATAACAACTATCAACCTTGGTTCTATCGAGTTAAAAAAAGTGACGAGGTATACACTCTTGAAAATGGCGTTTTTGATTCAGAAAATTTTGCGAAAAAATTCAACTTCGATGTTTCTGAATTTAATCTTTTAAACGGCAAACTCAAAAATGTTAGTTTTGGTGATGTGTTAATAATTCCACCATCATCTCAATATTGCCATATCGTTCAACCAACCGAAACTCTCAGCAGCATCGCAAATTTATATAACATTAATGTGAATGAAATCAAATCACTAAACGATGTTAAACAAGTTTTTATTGGAGAAAAACTTTTTTTGTAAAAACACTTTATTTTAATCTTTTAATATGTTACAATCAGTTTGCTAATTTTAACAAAAGGTGCATTTATGATTGAAATAATTGAAGTAAAAACAAAAAAAGAAAGAAAAGAATTTGTTGAATTTCCTAATAAATTATATAAAAATAATCCATATTTTTGCCCAGCAATCACAGCAGACGAATTAAGTATGTTTGACCCTAAAAAAAATGTTTCTTATGAAGATTGCGAAGCAAAATATTTTTTAGCTAAAGAAAATGGCAAAGTAGTTGGCAGAATTGCTGGCATTATTCAAAAATTATATAACGATAAAACTGGCGAAAAGCGTGTTAGATTTTCAAGATTTGACTGCATTAATGATGAAAAAGTCGCCAAAGCACTTTTTTATGCAGTTGAAAACTACGCTCGCGAAAAAGGTATGAATTTGGTTCATGGTCCACTCGGTTTTAACGACCTAGACCGCGAAGCAATGCTTATTGAAGGTTTTGACAAATTGTCAACTTTTGAAGAACAATACAACTATCCATATTATCCAGAATTGATGGAAAAATGCGGTTATGCGAAAGAAGTTGATTATGTTGAATATAAACTTTACAAACCAGCAGCACATAATGAAAGAGTAAACAGAATTGCAGAAGCCGTTATGAAAAAATATAATTTGAGATACGGCACAGCAAAAAATATGACTGAATACATAAATAAATACAAAGACGGCATTTTTGCAGTTGTTGACGAAGTTTACGCTCCACTTTACGGAACAATCCCTTTCACAGACAAACTTAGAAATCAAATCATTTCACAATTTAGATTGTTTCTAAATCAAAAATTATTTATGACAATAGTTGATGAAAACGATAAAGTTGTCGCTTTTGGTTTTGCAATTCCTTCAATTACAAAAGTTATTCAAAAAACAAAGGGAAAGATTATTCACCCTGCAATACTAAAAATTTTTAAAGCAATTAAAAAACCAGAAGGCGTAGACCTTGCTCTCACTGGGGTTCTTCCAGAATATAGAGCAAAAGGCGTAAATGCACTTATAATGAAATTTTTTATTGATTCAATGATTGACTTAGACATTAAATGGTGCGAAACAAACTTAAATTTAGAAGATAATTCAAGAATACAAAATCAATGGAAAAACTTTAAACATGAAAGGCATAAACGCAGAAGATGCTACATAAAAAACTTAAATAATAATTAAAATATGCAAATTTGCATATTTTTTTTAAAATTAATAAAAATATATGTATGTTTACATTATTACTTAGATCAATTTTAATATACGCATTAGTTTTATTTGTTTTTAGGTTAATGGGAAAAAGGCAACTCGGTCAAATGCAACCTTTTGAGCTTGTTTTAACTTTAATAATTGCAGACCTAGCAACTATTCCAATGGCAGAAAGTTCTGTGCCAGTTTTACACGGCGTTGTTCCCCTACTCACTCTTGTTACTGTGCATTTTTTCTTAACAATTATAACAAGAAAAAGCGATGTTATGAACAGAGTTATCAGTGGTAAGCCAGTTATTGTTATCAACCCTGAAGGCATTGACTATGAAGCACTTAAAAAACTTAACATCTCGCTTGACGATTTGTTTGAGTCGATTCGCGGTTGCAACTATTTTTCAATAGATGAAATTCAATATGCAATTGTTGAAACAAATGGAACTGTAAATGTTTTGCCAAAAAAAGAAAGTTCTCCTGTAACAATTCAAGATTTAGCAACTTCGCAAATTGTTAAAAATGAAAAAGAAATTAACATTATTCCAGACAAAGAACAAACTGTAATTCCTGTGACAATAATTTCCGAAGGCTCAATTATGAAAAACAATGTAAAAATTGCAAATATTGATGAAGGATTTATCAACTGGATTTTGGAAAAAACAAAAACTAAAAAAGTCAAAGATATTTTAGTAACAACGCTTGACGGCAATGGCAAAATTTATTTTCAAACAAAGAAAGGCAAAGGAAAGGTTTTCCAATGTGAGTATAAAAAGGAGAACCTAGCATGAAAAAATTTATCAACATTACAATTATAATTCTGCTTTTAATTGCAGTATGCGTTGTTGAACAAGTGTTGGCGGATAAATATTTGGCAGAAGTCGAAGCGCGTGTTGATACAATTTATGAAAATTTTATCGCACTTGATGACATCAACGACACAAAACTAATTGCACAGACGAACGAACTCGAAGAATATTGGACAGCAAAAGAAAGCGTGCTTTGCAATTTCGTAAATCACAAAGATATAGAAGATATAGGCGTGGAAATCAACAAAATGCAAACCGCAACAAAAAATAGTAATAAGGAACAATATTATGAAAGTTTGAAACTCGTTAAGTTTTATTTAATGGGTTATAAACATGTGATTGGAATTTCAATTCAAAATATTTTTTAACAAAAAAATATGCAAAAAAGCATATTTTTTTTAATTTTTTCAATATTTTTTAATTATTTAAACATTTTTATTGTTTCTCTTTTATTTTCTGATTTAAAAATATAATTTCCAGAAACAACCATATTCGCACCAAGTTTTTTTAATTTATAAGAAATTTCTGGATTAATCCCCCCATCAACTTCAATTAAAAATTCTAAATTTTTCGAGTTTCTAATTTCTTTAATTTTAGCAACTCTGTTAAATGATTCTTCAATAAATTTTTGTCCGCTCTTGCCAGGTTCAACACTCATAACCAAAATCAAATCCACATATTGCAAAACTTTTTCCAAATATTCAAGTTCAGTTTTTGGTTTAATTGAAAGTCCAAACAAACAATTTGTTTTTGCAAAATATTTTGTAATTCTTTTTATTTTATTTTCCTTCAATTTGCCATATTTAATAAAATTTTCTAAATGCAAAGTTACAATATTTGCGCCAGCATGAACGAATTCTTTTACTTCTAACATATCAAATTGGGTCATCAAATGCACATCAAGCGGAATTGTCGTGCTTGTGTTTAATTTTTTTAAAGTATTGTAATCATAAGTCTTTCTTTCAACAAATTTGCCGTCCATGATATCGCAATGCAAAAAGTCCGCGCCACTTGTTGTTATTAATTTTGCATAATCAATTAAATTGTTCTCAAAGTTTTTATTTTTTGGATCAACTGGATCTGTTGATGGACAAACATAAAACTGATTGCTTTCGTCTAACAATAAACTTTCACCTGTCATTTCAACAGGTTTTTCAATATTTAATAATTTCAAAATTGTTGGAGCAATATCTGCCAACTTGCCGTCTTTTAAAGTGCATTTTTTGTATTTTTCGCTCACCAAAACAATCGGAACACGATTTGTTGTGTGCGATGTCACCTTCACGCCATTATCGTCAATCATCAATTCTGCATTTCCGTGGTCGGCGGTTACAATCAAATCGCTTTCAACTTTCAAACTTGCTTCCGCCAATTTTTTAACACATTTATCAACAAATCGAATTGCTTTTTTAGTCGCTTTTAAATCGCCAGTATGTCCAATCATATCTGAATTGGATAAATTAATTAAAACAAAATCATATTTCTTTGAAAGAATAGCCTCACACGCTTTTTCAGTTATTTCTTTTGCTCGCATTTTTGGATATTTTGAAAAATCTTGCGTGTTTATGCTATCTATCAATATTCTTTCTTCTCCTGGGAAAGGCGTTTCAATTTCGCCATTAAAGAAAAATGTTATATGTGCATATTTTGTTGTTTCAGTTACGCGATATTGCTTTTTTCCATTCTCGCTTAACACTTTTGACAAACAATTTTCAATCACAAGTTCAGGAACAATAACATGCGCAAAACCAAAAGTTTTGTCATATTGCGTCATTGTTGCAATATACAAATCTTTAAATTTAATTGCATCAAATTCTTTAAAATTTTTATCACCAAATGCAGAAATCAGTTCTCTCATTCTGTCCGTTCTAAAATTGAATGAAAGAATCGCATCGCCTTCATTGATTGTGCTGCTATTTTTCAATTTAATCGGTTTGACAAATTCATCATAAACCTCATTTTTATAAGAATTTTGAAGCGAATTTTGCAAATTTTCGGTAATTTCAACATCATCTAGTTTTCCAACAAGCATATTGTATGCTTTTTCAACTCTGTCAAATCGCCTTTCTCTGTCCATTGCATAAACTCTGCCAACAATGTCCGCGACTTCACAATTAATTCCATTTTCTTTAATAAAATTTTGTATTTCATTTAAGTAGTTAACACCGCTGTCAAACTTGGTGTCTCTGCCATCTAAAAAGCAATGCAAAACAAGATTTAAACCTTTTTCTGATAACGATTTAAGCAAATATTTCAAATGATTTATATGGCTGTGAACGCCGCCGTCAGACAACAATCCCATCAAATGAATTTTTCCGCCACTTTTTTTAACATGTTTTTCAATTTCCAACATCACTTTGTTATTTTTTAATGAGTCGTCCGCAATCATATTGTCTATGCGTGATAGATTTTGATAAACAATTCGCCCAGCGCCAATATTTAAATGTCCCGTTTCGGAGTTGCCCATCTGGCCTTTTGAAAGCCCCACACCTTCACCACTTGCAACAAGCGTAGAAGATGGATAATTTTTTAAAAGTTTTTCCACATTTGGCGAATTTTTATAAATTGCATTCGTTTTTTTGTTGTTTTGACCAATTCCATAGCCATCTAAAATTAATAATGTAACCATATTTATATTATATACATAATTATTTATTTTCCAAAATTTTTCCAACAAAAAAAACACCTAGCATTTGCTAGATGTTTTCATTTTACAACAATTCAATTTTTTGTTGTTCGCATTCTTTAATTGTCTTCTCGTCCCAATAACTTGATTGAACTTCACCAATGTGTGCCCTTCCTAAAAGAAGCATACAAAGTCTGCTTTGTCCAATTCCGCCGCCAATAGTTAAAGGCAATTCGCCAGCGAAAACTTGTTTATGATAATCATATTTCATTCTGTCTTGTTTGCCATCTTTTTCAAGTTGCTCGCTAAGTTTTTTACTATCTACCCTTATGCCCATTGAACTGATTTCAAGCGCGATGTCCAAGACTTCGTCATAAAACATCAAATCTCCGTTGAGTGTCCAGTCGTCATAATCTGGTGCTCTTAAATCATGCGGTTTGCCGTCAGATAGTTTTTCGCCAATGCCAATTATAAACACGGTTTTGTATTTTTTCACAATTTCATATTCTCTTTCCTTGTCTGTCTTGCCAGGGAACATATCCAACAATTCTTGGCTTGTTATAAAATATACTTTTTCTTTGATTTTTGGAAAATCAAGGCCGCTTTTGCGTTTTAAATAATCGCTCGTTCGCTTAATAGCCTTTACAATAGAACAAACAGTTTGTTTTAAATATTCAATCGTCCTATCTTCTTTTGAAATAACTTTTTCCCAGTCCCATTGGTCAACATAAATGGAATGAGTTTCGTCCATTTTATCATCTCTTCTAATCGCTTGCATATCTGTGTATAAACCTTTGTGCATAGCAATTTTGTATTTTTTAAGTGCAAATCTTTTCCATTTTGCCAAAGATTGAACAATCTGTAAAGTTGCTCCATCTTTCAAAATGTCAAACTCAACTTTTCTTTCAACACCGCTTAAATCGTCCTGCAAACCAGATTTTTCTGTCACAAGAAGTGGCGCAGAAACACGAACAAGATCAAGCGTGCCAGCAAGTTCTCTTTCAAATCTATCTTTTATAATTTTAATGTATTTTTGTTTATCTAAAACATCTAATTTAATATATTTATCTTCTATAATTTTCATAATTTACCTCTTTTAATTTATTTTTTATTTTATTTGATTTTTATTTTTTGTTCTTTTTAACTTCTAAATATTTATTAAGGTAAATTACAATCTCTTATTCCGCTACAAACTTTTCTCATACAAACTCTCCTTGAAAATTTAAAAAAACAATGGCCGTTTAGTGACCATTGTTTGAAGATTTTGCATGAATTAAACTATGACCACTAGATGCTCAAACAATTGTTATTATTGTTATTATTATTGATCATAGCAAACAACATAACTTTCTCCTTTTTTGCTGTTATATTATTATATTACCACAAAAAAACATTTTGTCAACACTTTTTTATCAAAAAGAAAATTTTTACCGTTCCTACACAAATCATCAATTAAGTTAATATTAATTGACAACAAGGCGCGGTAAATGTTAAGATAAAAAAGTTTACGGAGTTACTATGGAAAAATTTAATGGTATGGACATGAATTCAAGCGGAATTGCAGTGAGATATGGCGCTGAACCTAACTCAAAAGCACTTTGCTTAGAGATATTAAATGAACAAAACAATGATGAAAAAATTAAAAAAATAGATTATTTGATTAAAATTTTAAGTAAAAATTACGAAAATAACGGATTTTTTGCTGCGGAAGACACAATTTACTCAAATAGGCTTTTCTTGCAAGGTTTTAAACTTGATGATAAACTAATTTATTATAACTTCTTTGATAATCTTGAAAAATACATAAGCATCGGTTTTAAATTGTCTGGTGCGGCTTTGAGAGCAATCATTGAAACAGAAAACAATTATTTCGGTAATATTGCAAATACTGCGGGTATGAAAAAAAGAGCAGAGATTTCAAAAATCACATTCAATGATAATGACGATATTTTAGTTCCATCTATCAAAGAATTTGAAAACGCAAATTGCGGCGCGTGTGTTGAATTTGCAAGCGTTGCACATAATTTATGGCTTATGACTGGGCTAAAATCATATTACATAATCAGTAAAAATGTGAAATTTCAAAATGACAATTCACCTGACGGACACGCTTTTGTGATTGTTGAAAATCTCAAAGGCAAATGCATGATGTTTGATGCTGTTAATAATAACTTTGAAGTTTTACAAAAAAATCCAGTAAAAAATATGCTTAATGGCGTTCCTTTTAGTTCAAAAGGTAATTGCTATGCGAATGCAGATAAATTGAAAAAAGAAAAAGAAAAACAATAAAATTAATTTATTGTTTTTTTATTATAGTTTTTGTTACGCAATTCTGATGACTGTTAGAGTCGCACATGGTCCTCCGCTTCCTTCAAGCCTTGTCGCGTTAATTACAACCGGGACCAACGAAAGTGCATTTCCTTCATCTAAATTCATTACAAAGTGACCACATGTTGTTGACGAGTCGCTTAATGGTCTTGAAGTTGTTCTATCCATTGTTCCGTCTATTGCGATTGAAACGCTATCTGTTCCTGCTGCATTTGTCGCTTTATTCATACAATAACTAACAATGTATGTTCCAGTTGCAGGCACGGTTATTGTTGTTCCGCCCACGATAAGCCCATTGTTTGTTTTAATAGATGAAAGTGTTAATGGATTGCCACTTGTTAAATCTTGCCCAGCCATGCTATATATTGTTGCATTTTGATTGGATATTTGCCCATCTTCACCCCTTGGCCCAATTGGCCCTTGAACCCCCATTTCTCCTTTTGGTCCAGTTGGTCCTTGAGGCCCAATTTCTCCCTGTGGACCTGTATCTCCTTTTGCACCAGTCGCACCTTGCGGGCCCATCACCCCCTGAGGGCCTGTCACACCTTGCGGGCCAACCGCTCCTGTTGCTCCGTTTAAACCATTTGCACCAGGCAACCCTGTTGCACCAGTGTCACCCTTAGGACCAGTTTCTCCCATTAACCCTTGGGCGCCAGTTGGACCCGTTGCACCCGTTGCACCAGCAGGACCTGTTGGTCCCATAGGCCCAGTAATATATTGCATATTATTTGAATTGGAATTTTCAATATATTGTTTCCAGTCGTCATTATTTTGGCTATTGCAAAAATTTGTTTTTGGCATAAAAACTCCTTATATTATCATTAATACATGATATTTAAAATGGTGAATTTATGCCACAATTCAGTATGTGATGAAATTGTACCCCGCACTTGCGCGCGGGCTTTTGCCCGCAATTTTTTTGCAAGCAAAAAAATAATGGAGAGCTAATCGCTCTCCATCGCAAGTGCTTGGCGTTCCCAAAGGGAATCGCTCCGCTTCGCTAGCAACCCGTTGCTGGTCGATGCTCGCTTTCACGCCAGCGCTAAAAAACTTGCCACTGGCAATTTTTTCTTAACGCTTAGTTCAATTCCTTTATACTTATCATTAACCTCCATCACTTCCTTCGCAGAAATTTCTTCGCACGAGAGTACCGACCAAAATTGTTTTACAATTTTGCGTTTGGTCGGTATAGCGAAAATTGCGAGCAAAAAAGCGCTGTATTTTTTGGTAACAAAAAATCGAGCCATAAGCTCGACAATTTTCGCTTGGCGTTCCCAAAGGGAATCGAACCCCTAATTTTCCCTTAGGAGAACTCACTCGTCCTGAGGGGCTTGAACAAAATATGTTATATCTTTCATTTTGTTCAGTAGTTTTTGAATGTTTAAAACTTGTTTTTAAGATTTCGTTCAATAACTTTTGTATCTTGCAATAATTTTCATAAAAAACTATTGATAAATTATTGATGAAATAGTCATTTGTCCTTTTAGAAATTAAAATAAAAAGGAGCAAAAAAATGAATAATCAACAAATCAAAACCACACAAGAAATGAAACTACCACACGAGCAAGCAAGGGACTTGTTTATGTCAATACAAAAACAAAGTGGAGCAGCAATAAAGCCTATTGGAGTATTTCAATTCTTCTATAACTATATCACAACTATTTCAAAAAGCAAAATGAATAGAGTTAAAGCAAGAAATATAGCAGATGTTTATTGTGCACTACAAAATGAATTCTTTATCACAAATGGCAGTAAGAAACCACACGAATGGTTTTATATGACACAATCTCGTTGGAACAAATACGGACTTGGGCGAAAAGCAATTCAAAACAGCATAAGATTTTTAAGTGATAATATGTTTATTGAAACCACTTTAAGAACACACCCATATATTCCACAAAACAAACTTAGATGGTATAAACTGGATTTGGAATGGCTTAAGTATATTGCAGATTATACTGAAAACAATAACCCTAAAAATTGGCGTTAGCAACAAGGAGCAAGAAACTAGATTAGAACTTAGTTATTATTTGCACGCTACTTGTAGACACCTAGATTACAAATAATTGTTAAATGCACCTTGTAAGTAAAACAAGGTGCATAAAGAAAAAAAGAAAATAGAAGTAATTACTTGCAAGCCTCTTGTTGAAAACAAGGGGCTTCTATACTTTGTCTATATGTTGTCTATACTCGTTAGAACTACAGATTTACTCAGTTGCAACCCCATTGCAACCACAAAAAGTATAGTTTTAATATATTCATCTACTAGTATATGCTACTACAGTTGAACTATAGATTATTTATTTTTGTATTATTTTTGTCAAAAATAGACATTTTACAAGAAAAATGTGCTAAAATATAAAAGAGGTTTAATATGGAAGAAATAAACTATGAAGCTCTTAAAGATTTAAATGTTTCACTAAAAGAAGTTAAAAAAATCAAAAAGGAACTTTTTCTTTCTTATGAAAGAACAAGAAAACAAATTTGTAGTGATGAGAGTTTAAAAAAATCTATTGATTCAGCATTAACAAATCTTGCACTTTTTAAAAATCTTAAAGTCATATTTGAAAAAGTAGAAGATAAAACTATTTTTTATAAATTTTTCAATGTAAATAATGACGCAGATTTGCAAACAAAATTTAATGATATGGAAATTGAAGCAAAAAGCACCTATGATAAACTTATTAATATAACGAATTTAAACTTTGAAGAATTTTTATCTACTAATAAGTCATTAAAAGAATTATATGAAATACTAGAAATAAAAGAAAAAGAAGCAAAAATACGCAGAAAAACAAAATTTGCTTTTTGGTCAATATTTGTATTCTTAATTCCTAATTTGATTATTTCGGCTGCTGTTAGTTATTGTGATAAGCTTTGGTTATCAATAACATATACTTGCATAGCTTCTGTTTTAATTTTTATATTCACAATATTTTATGCTATTCTAAAAAAGAAGATTAATCAAATCGATAAAAGAAATGTTTATGATAAATTAAGTTCGTTTCCTTTCTTTTTTCTAGGGGTAATGGTAAATGTGTTGCCTATTTTGTTTATTTGGAATATTGATGTTTCAAATTCAATCGTTTTACTTGTTTTTACCATATTTTTTAATATAACATTGCTTGCAACTACAATAGGGTCAATGATTATCGACACAAAACTTTTAAATAACAAATTTGAAATTTTATCAATTTCTTTGTTGTTATCAACAGTTCTTTTGATAATAGAAAAGTTTTCTATTAATAAAGAAACAGGTTGGTTATCAATAGTATATAGAGCAACTTTGGGTGTATTGTGCGTAATTTGGACAATATCAATTTTATACACTGCATTTTTTAACATTAATTTAAATAAGAAGCCATACAAATATTTTTATATTTTTATAATTGCCATTTTATTTACGCTAGTTTTGTGGGTGTTTTTTATTTATGAGGTCTTTTATGATAAGTCAGCGACTGCAACCAATAGTTTGTTTAATAGTATAATAAACGTGTTTGCTGCCGTTTGTGGCGGAGTTTTGACTTTGGGAGGCGTTGCTTGGACAATTAAGAATGAAAATCAAAAAACACGCAACGAAAAGTATTCTAATATATTGTTAACATTTAACTGCAAAATACACTCCGGCTTAAATAAAAATTTCATTGATAATTCAAATAATATGAGTTGTAATTATTATATTGCTCACGAAAAAGATAAAATTGATGAGAATTATTTATCAATCACTTTGTTTTATAAAAGTACGAACTATCCTTTAAATAAAATAAAAATTACAAGCTTAACAGCTAATAAAAACACTGGATTTGAAGAATTAAATTTTGTTTTAAAAGATAATATTCAGACCAATGTCGTTCAAAGCGATAAAGATACTTATTCAATGGAACTAGTTTTTACTGGAAAAGAATGTGTGGAAAAATTAAAAAATTTAATTCAAAATGATGCATTGATTTTAAATATATCAATGCAACTTGTAAGTATGATAAACATTATAACTAACTTAGATATAGAAGTTAATTTTGAAGGCATAAGGCTTTCTAATAATTGTGTTAATTATTATCTCAACAACGTTACATATAGTTTTAAGGAGGATTAATTTTATGATAACAAAAAAGTTAAATGATGGTAAAACTTTAAATCAATCATCAAATAATAGGGGGAAAACATTAAATCAAAGCTGTAAAGAAATAGTTGGAAATAATATTAATAATCAATCCACTACAAATAATATTAATAATAAACAGAGACCCTAATTGTCAATATTCAAGAAAAGTAAAAATTTAAGAACATAAATTACTTTTCTTGACTTTTTCATGAAAAATGTGCTATCATACAATTGCGACACAATTCAATATTTTTAGCCAAAGTAGGAATGGCTTTTTTCGCCTTTCATACAAATGCTTCCACCTACTAGGCTAGGAATTGTGTCGCAACAATGGAAGGTTTGTTTTGAATAGGACTGTGCCTTCCTTAACTGGAGGGCACTTTTATTTTATGGAAAATAAAGGATATGTTTATGTTCTGACCAACCCTTGTTTTAAAGAAAATTGGGTAAAAATTGGTCAAACTGACAATTTAGATAGAAGAATTTGGGAACTTTCACAAGCAACTGGCATTCCCTTGCCTTTTGAAATGTATGCAGTTTTAAAAACCACTAAATACAAGCAAGCGGAAACGATGATACATAGACTTATCGGCAAACTTGCACCCGACAAACGCATAAACCCTAAACGAGAATTTTTTAATATTGAACCAGAAGATGCGGTTTCAATTATGAAAGATATTGCGAGTTTACTTGATGATGCGGAAATTATTTACAATGAAAATTTAGCCATTGAAACCCCACTTACAAAGCAGCACGGAAAGAAAGCTCCAAGAAAAACATTTTATAGTATGGGTATTAAAAATGGAGACATTATTGAATTCACTTTTGACCCGCAATACAAAGCAACTGTTTGTGGAGAACGAACAGTTATGTTTGAAAATAAAGAATATTTTTTAACTCCACTCGGTGTTTTGCTTTTACAAAAAGTTGGACAAAGTGAAGAACAAGCAAGACAACTTGGAAGCGGATTCGGTGTTTTCAAGTTTGATGATAACGACAAAAATCTTTATGACCGCTGGGAAAGATTAAACGGCGGTGCAAAATGAAAAGATGTCCAAAATGTGAATTGAATTGGATTCAAGACAATGAAGATATTTGTGTTTGTTGTGAGCCTAAACTTTTAACTAAACACGAAAAAGCAATCAATTTTTATAAACTCGGTCTAAAAGTTGGAGATATTATAGAGTTTACAAAAGACAAGCAATACAAGGCAAAAGTTATCAGTGAAAACTCCTTATTGTTTGAAAACGAAGAATATCGCATAACTCCACTAGGACAAAAATTATTAAAAAGAATAGGCAACCCGAATTATGCACAACTGACAAGTGGTTTCGGTGTTTTTAGATTTGATGAGCAAGACAGAAATCTTGTTTATAGGTATTTAAGGCTGCAAAGCAAAAAAGATAATAAATAATACTGCTTGCCTTTGTTGCTTACACTTTGCTCACTTGTTTACAAACAATTCAATAAAATATACCACCTAAAGAAAAAGACACTGCCAAGCAAAGATTTGAGAAATTAAAAAAGTTTAGGTCGCAAGGCTTTACAGCACGAAAATGCTTTTTTATAATAATCAAAATTTATTAAAAGGAGAAAAACTATGAAATGGGTAAATCTTTCACAAATGATTTTGCTAATACTTTTTGTTATCACAGTGGCAAGCAGTGTTAAAAGTCAAAATGTTGCAGATAAAACTTTACTTGCCTTTGACACAGCAGTTGTCCCTATTCTGGCAGTCATTATTATTGCTTCACTTGTTTTGTCTATCGTAATGTTTATTTTACAAGTCAAGAAAAACAAGAAACAAAAGAAAGAAGAAAATGTAAACAAAGAAAAATAATAAAGTTTCGATTTTTTAGGTTGCTGCACTTTACTTTGTAAAATGCTTATACTACAATATTGCTATGAAACAAGCAACTTTACAAAGTATAACGATTCAAGATTATAGCCAAAAAGGCATTCTCTTAAGGAATGTCTTTTTTAGTTCTCAAAAAAATTTAAAAAATCTTTATCAAATTGATTGCTTTTTGTTAAAAATGTGTTATAATACTTTCAACATTAGCAAAGCCAACAGGCAGCTTCAGTTTTTAATAAATAGCATCAGCACAGTCAACAGACAGCTAAAGCAAGTATTTAATATTTTTATGGTATTTAAATCGAAAGCTTTTAGCTGTCTTTTTCTTTCGTGCGTGAGTGCAACCAAAAAGAAGCCCAAATTAAATTTAAAAGGAGGGTTTCTTTTTATGCGTTCATTTACAGATTTAACCATAAAGAAACAAAACGAAACACAAAATTGCGATACTCCAAAGATAAATGAAAACTCTGCAAGATATAGAACAATCAATGCCACGATAAAAGAATTAAAGGAGATAGACCCAAACACTTGCCTATCTACCTATTTTATTCGCTGTCTTTGTAGTTCTAAAAAAGTCATTTCTCTAACTGCTGGAAACAAAGTTTTAGTCAACTTTGATGACCTTCTAAATTACTTACAAAAAGGAGAAAGATAAAATGGCAAGCATACCTAAAAAACCAAGAATAAAAAAAGATGGAACAGAAGTTTACGACATTCAAGTGTTTGTTAAAGATTCAAAACAAAAGATATTTTACAAAACATATACTCGTGAAAAAGGTATAACCGAAAATGAAAACAAACGCAGATTAAATGCTTTTGCTAGCAACTTTGAGAACGAAGTAAGAAATAAAATTGCAGAACAAAAACAAGCATTTCTTCGCAATAAGCAAGAAATTACTTTTAAAGAATTCTCTTTAAAATGGTTAAGAAGAAGCGAACAAAAGGACTCAAAAACATCAGTTGTAAGAAACACAAAAATTGTGGAAGATTTAAATGTTTTAATAGGCAACCTTAAAATGAAAGAAATTCAGCCACTCGATATTCAAGAAATTCTAGACTATTTAAACAGCAAGAAAATCATAAAAGAAACAGCAGTTTTGAAGAAATCACTTGATGAGATAATAAAACACACAAATGTTGACAAACTTTGCAGAGAAAATGATATTAGCACTTATACAGTTTTTTATGCTAAAAAAGGTAAGACAATTCAATGGATAAATGCAATTAAGATTTGCAATGCTTTAAAACTCAATGCAAACGAATACTTTACAAAGAAAGTAGAAGAACGACCATATTCCAAAGGTAGTAAACTTGTTTATCGCAAAGTTTTAAACGCAATTTTCAACTTTGCAATAGAAACTGATTTGATAGATAAAAACCCTTGTAAGTTTGTTTTAAAACCAAACAATCTAAGCGGTGAAATAAAAGAGAAAGACATCTTATCACTTGAAGAAACAAAACAATTACAAAACACTTTAAAATCAATGAATAATGTTGAAGATTTAAAAAAGAAAACAGTGGTGGCAATGTTTTTAGCACTAGGTCTAAGACAAGGTGAACTTGTTGGGCTTCAATGGAAAGATATAAATTGGGATACGAAAAAGATTACAATCAACAGAAGTTCAACCTATACTGGCTCAAAATATGGCATAGTCACCAAAACACCTAAAACAAAAACATCTATAAGAACACTCCCTATTCCACAAAGTTTAATGGAAATCATACTTGAATACAAAAATTGGTATGACAACGAACACAATAGGCTTTATGAAATATGGGACAATGAAAACGAATGGATTTTTGTAAAAATAACAGGGCAACAATTATTCCCACGAACAATAACTCAATGGCTTGACTATGTTTTAAATAAAGGTGGTATTAGACATATTGGTTGTCATTCATTAAGACATACCTTTATTACAACATTACTAAGAGAAAAAGTACCAGTTAAAGTTGTGGCAAAATTTGCTGGACACGCAAACCCAAATGTGACTTTATCAACTTATGCCCATTTCTTAGACGAAGATAATGATGAGGCTTCACAGGTTATGGACAAGTTTTTGAAATAATCATACTAAAACCATACTGAATAGATATGTTGTCTTTTAATGTTAAGTTTAGAAAAAGGAGTAAAATATGATTTACTATAGAAAAAGACCACCTTAAATGGTGGTCAGTTTGGTGTTCCCGGCGGTAATCGAAACCACATCTAGAGCTTAGGAGGCTCTTGTTCTATCCGTTGAACTACGAGAACATAATAAATTTTAGGATTTCACACTATATTTAGGACAAAACTATTGATAAAATTATTGATGCTTTCAAAAATTCAATCATAAACCCACGAAAACCCCGTAATTAAAGGATATAAATTCCCTATTACATACTCTTAGGAGGGGAATGTTATATCCGTTTAACTATGGGAACAAAAGTTGCACAGATTGACTTGTCGGCAAAAACTTATGAGCCACCCCACCCTTTTACTCCACCAAAGCTTCCTTACATCACATGCTTACATCTGCTTAATGTTGCTTCCGTCAGGACCTCACATGGTTCACAGCAAAACATTGCATAAGACCTTGATTTCATCATAAAAAGATAAAATTCATCCAAAAATTTTTAACCGCCGCACCAACCATTCAGCCTTGCTATAGCGGATTGCAAGTTCAGGGCACCGCTAACTCCCCACCTAGTGCAACGCTAGTATTATATTTTAAAACTAAAAAAAAATCAACAAATTTTTATAATTATTTTATTATTAAAAATTTGCTTGTTTCTTTTGATATTTTTAGTAAAGTGTGTAAACTATATATAGGAGAAATAAATGGAAAGCAACGCACGCAGATTTATTAACGCATATAACACAATAGACTATGCAATTAGAGTTCAACATAATTTTAAAAGAAGTATGAGTTTTTCTGATTTGATAAGAAAAGCTGTCCCAATAAATTATTTAGTTAGAAAATATGAAGATGATTTAATTGATTTTGGTAGACTTAGAAATGCTATCATTCATGGCGGAAATGACGATTTTGTTATTGCTGAACCACATATTGATGTTGTTGAAAAAATAGAAAAAATCGCAGAAGCAATTAAAACTCCACCAAAAGCACTTGATGTAATTTGTCATAAAGATGTTTTATGTGCGCAAAATGATATTAAGTTGATTGATATTATTGAACTCATCTCGACCTCTGAATTTAGTAATATTCCTATATACAAAGATGGCGGCTTAATTGGCGTTGCAAATGGTCAAAGAATTATTGACGAAATTGGTAAAGCGATTGAAAGAAAAGAAAATGTTGACGATTATATCAACAACACAACCGTTGAACAAATTATTAACCCAGAAACAACAGCAAAATATTATGAAGTTGTGAATTTGAACGCCACAATAGAAGAAGTTTTAAATTTGTTTTATTCAAATCGTAAATTAATTGCAATTTTAATAACAAAAACTGGCAGTTTGAAGGAAATTCCTCTCGGAATTGTCACCGCCAGTGATGTTATAATAATGAACAACATTTTAGACAACTATTAAAAAATAAGTCGAAGAATTTCTTTGACTTATTTTTTTACTTTTATATTCTTTTCTTTGCCATTTGGTGACGGATTGTAAAAAACTTCATTTTTTAATTCGTCAGGCAAATATTGTTGCTTAACCCAACCGCCATAATCGTGCGGATATTTATATTTAGCTTTTTTAGTGTCATTTATTGAAGGATGATTTCTCAAATGATAAGGGGCTTCGGCATCTGGATATTTTTTTGCTGCTTCTTGCGCTTTTGCCATTGCAAGATAAACAGAATTTGATTTTTCAGCAGTGCAAGCATAAACGATTGCGTGCGACAAATTCAAAAGTGCTTCGGGAACACCTAAATTTTTGATTGAATAAAGCGCGCAAGTTGCAAGTAGCAAAGCATTGCTATCTGCCATTCCAATATCTTCCGAGCAGTGCGCAATTAACCTTCTTGCAATAATTTGTGGGTCTACGCCCGCTTCAATCATGCGTGAACTATAAAACAATGCGGCGTCTGGGTCGCTTCCCCTAATTGACTTACAAAACGCACTTAGATAATCATAATATTTTGTTTCATCAAGCGAAAACGCTTTTTGTTGAACACAATCTTCCGCAACGGATAAATCTATAACTATTTCGCCTTTCTCGTTTGGTTCCGTTGTTAAAGCAGCAAGTTCCAAAGACGAATAGGCAGAACGCAAATCTCCACCAGCAGCCCACGCCAAATGATTTAACGCTTCGTCAGATATTTTAATATTAAATTGTCCAAGACCTTTTTGCTTATCTTCAACCGCCCTTAAAAGTGCTTTTTTAATATCTTGTTTTTCAAGAGGTTTAAATTCAAAAACTTTCGAGCGAGATACAATTGCAGGCGTCATGCTATGATATGGATTTTCTGTTGTTGTTCCGATAAAAACAATTGTTCCATCTTCTACTGCCGCTAAAATGCAGTCGCTTTGTGCTTTGCTCCATCTGTGACATTCGTCTAATAAAAGATAAGTCTGTCTTGAAAATAATGATTTATCTTTTCTTGCGTCTTCAATAATTTTTTTAGCATCGGCAACACCGCTTGAAACAGCATTTAGTTTTTTGAAAATGCCGTTATCCATATTTGATATTATATTTGCAAGCGTTGTTTTTCCAGTTCCTGGTGGTCCAAAAAATATGGCACTACCAAGAGTTCCCGCTTCAATTGCTCGTCTAAATAAACTTCCCTTTCTTGCGATATGTTCTTGTCCAACAAAGTCTTCAAAAGTTGTTGGTCTCATTCTTTCTGCAAGTGGAATTCGTTTTGCGTTGAATTCTTCCATAATTTTATTATATCACAATTAAACTTTATCCGCAAAATGTTATGCTATTTTCGCTCACAAATTTTAAATTAACATTGTCCAAATTAACAAATTCAAGTCCGCCATAAGAAATATATTTTTGTTTATTTTGTTTATATTCAATTTGATATTTTTTGCCACTCAATTCAAGTTCAAAACTAAAAAAATTTATATCTGACTTCGGAGAAATTTTAAAACACGAACCGAATTGTTTGATTCCCAAAAATTCATTAAACAAAAATGTGGCAAATTCAAACGAATGGAATTTAACCGCAGACAATTTTTCGATTTGCTCAATTTTTATTATGTTATCAAACTTATAACTTTTGTTTTTATCAAAATTGAAATAATGTTTAACATAAATATCTTTCAAATTTTCGTTTAAAAGTTTGCTTATTTTCTTGCTCGGACAAACAAAATTTAACGCAAACAATTTTTTCATTTTGCAATAATTTTCAAATAGCATTAATTTTATACTTTTTATTTTCGTATCAAATGTAGATATGTTCATAATTGAATATGAATTGCTATTAATTTTAAAATTTGCAAATTTGACACTCAAAAACACATTTTTTTTATGTTTTTTAATGAAATAATTAAAATTATTATTTGAAAAATAAAAAATTTGCGTGCTATTATCTAATTTATTAACTATTAATTTGTTGTTAATTTTATTGATATTAATAAACTCACTATCAAGTTTTAAATTTATTTTCAAACTGTAAGTTTGAGTTTTGTCAGCACTATTTTGAATTTTGATTATTTCTAAAACTTGAAATTCTGGCTTTTGAAAAATCGTTTTTGAATTGTCAAAATCTAAAATCTTATAGCACTGAACATCGCAAGATTTTAAAACGCGTTTGCTTTCAAGCCGTAAATCTTTATAGCGATAGTTGTCTGCCCTTTCATCATTTACAAAAAACCCTTCATCAATATTTTCAAATATTGGATTGTAATTGATGTTAATTTTATTTAATTCAAATATAATCTGCGGATTTAAGTCGTTGACATTTAAGCATTTAACATTTTTATATTCTTTTGAAATTTCGTTTAATATTTCATCGCTATTGCAAAGCACAACAGGCGTGAAACAAATCTTTTTACAAATCGAGTTTAAAGTGAAAATCATTTTTTTATTTTTCAAACACAAATCACTTACAAAAATTTTATAAATTGGTTTTTCTTCAAACAACCCAGAACTTTTCAGTTTTTTATAATCAATTTGAGCGTCAAATACTTTTGGTGCGTTGTTTTCAATTTTCAATTTAATGTCGGAAATTATTTTGTTTTGCTCACCTTTTAAAAACAAAAATTTACGGCTTTTTAATTTTGCCGTTGCAACAATTTTAGATTTTTTATTCTTACATACATTTATAATTTTTAAAATGGTTAAAACAAGGCAAACAAAAATCGAGATGCCTACTATTAAAATTTTCATATGTAAAATTTTTGACAACTATATTTTTTTTAATCTTTTTTAACGAATGGTTTTAACAAAAAAGATAAAAATTTTGGCAACTTAATACAAATGATTTTCATACTTCCTCCGTTGTAATTCATTTTATGTTTATTGCCCCTTTTTTGTCACTTCTAGACTTTCACATTTTTAAATTACTATCTATAAAATGATATAGGGAAACCCTTACAAATGACAAAATGGTTGAAATAATTTAGGAAAAAATTTATGGAAAAGGAAGGAAAAGAAATCAAAAAGAATACAAATGATAAAAAAGAAGTGCTTAAATTTGATAATGTAAGTTTGATTTATCATACAAAAGATGGCGAAACACTCGCTTTGGAAGATGTCAATTTCTCAGTTTATGAAAAAGAATTTGTTGCAATTGTTGGACCTTCGGGTTGCGGCAAAACAACGATTTTATCTCTTATTGCCGGCATCTTAAAGCCAAGTTCTGGTCACATTTACTTAGATGGTCATGATGTCAACGAAAAGAAAAAAACAAGCGAAGTTGACATTGGCTATATGTTCCAACGCGACCAACTTTTTGACTGGCGAACAATTTGGAAAAATGTGACGATTGGGATTGAAATTCAAAAACGCAAAAAAGATACCGAACTTTTAACACGAGTTTCAAATCTTATTGACAAATATGGTCTTGGAAATTTTAGAAATAGCAAACCTACTGAACTTTCTGGCGGAATGCGTCAGCGTGTAGCACTTATAAGAACACTTGCACTTGACCCAAAAATTTTGCTTTTAGACGAACCATTCTCCGCCCTTGATTTCCAAACAAGGCTTAATGTTTGCGACAATGTTTCTGAAATTATTAGCAACGAAGAAAAAACTGCTATACTTGTCACCCACGACATTTCTGAGGCAGTTAGTTTGGCAGACAGAGTGATTATTTTGTCCACTAGGCCTGGCACTGTTAAAAAGATTGTTGATATTGACCTAAAAGAATTTGGCACGCCTCTGAAAAGGCGAGAAAGCAAAAAAGCGCACGACTATTTTGATGAAATTTGGAAAGAACTCGTCATTTATGATGAGAGTTAAAAAGGAGTGCTTATGAAGAAATTTTTAGAATTTTTCAACTTAAAACGCAAATTTAAAGAAAAAAAGTTAAAATATCAAAGTTACACACAAGAGCATAAAAAATATCTCAAAAAAATTGAAAGCGAAAAATGGATTATTCGCTTAATTCAAGTTTTGATTTTGGTTGCAATTTTTGTGATTTGGGAATTGTTTACAATGTGGGGAATTTTAGACCCATTCTTCGTGAGTTCCCCATCGCGTATGATAGAAACTGTGCGAAAACTTTATGTTTCTGGCGAACTTTTTATGCACATTGGCATAACTCTTTATGAAACTATAATTGGATTTCTTTTAGCAACCGCAATAGGTTATTTACTCGCCGTTCTGCTTTGGTGGAGCGACAAACTTAAAAAAGTTTTAGAGCCATATATTGTTGTTTTAAACAGTTTGCCTAAAATAGCACTTGGGCCACTAATCATCATTTGGGTTGGCGCTGGCACAAAAGCAATTATAGTAATGTGCATATTGATTTGCGTAATTATCACAACTTTGAGTTTGCTCGGTTCATTCCTATCTTGTGACAAAGATAAAATCTTGCTTATGCGGTCAATGAACGCCAAAAAATATCAAATATTTTTCAAACTCATCGTTCCAAATTCAATGCCAGACTTCATTTCTGTTTTAAAAATTAATGTTGGAATGAGTTGGATTGGAACAATCATGGGCGAATATCTGGTTTCCAAAGCGGGTCTTGGATATTTGATAGTTTATGGCGGCACAGTTTTCAAACTCGACCTTGTTATGACAAGCACCGTCATACTTTGCTTGCTCGCTGGCGGAATGTATTTCATAATAAGTCGAATAGAAGCACATTTCAAAAAATAAAAAAAGAATGCGGTTACGCATTCTTTTCTTGTCCTATTTTATCCCATTTAGCATAGGTTGTATCATTTACTCCGACATTTCCATTTTCTGAATTTATTTGGAATATGTATGGTTTTTCGATATACAAACGATTATTCTTATTCGCATCAATATGTTCATATAATATTTGACCTTCGTTTGTCGCTTTTTTAGTCGTTACAATGCCATATCTAATTGAAACACTGGTTGTATTATATGAGTAATTGCTAATTGAGATGATGTTTTTTGTTAAAACTAAGCCATCGCTAAATGTGATTGTAACTTTTGCATTCGATTTTACATTGATGTCCGAAATGCTTACATCGTCTTTACTTACACCATTAATCAAACCTGCAACAGTTCCAACTCGGACTTCGTTAGTTGATGTTGTCGAAACGATATTTCCAACGAGATAACAATCTGTGATTGAAATTTTGCTGTCTTTTGCGAGTTCAACGCGTTTTATGTTGCCAGTATATCCTTTTGCTTCAACAATTCCGATGTAACCAACAACGCCACCAACAACTTCGCCTGCTGAAATATTTCCGTTTATAACGATATTTTTAAGTGAGCCGTCTTGCATAATTCCAACCGCGCCGCCAACAAATGTTACACCACTTGGAACATAAGTTGTTGTGTTAACTATCGCATTTTCAATGCTTCCACCAACAACATAACCAACGACATTTCCTATCGCAATTGGAATATAAATTGTATCTGCGAAGAATGAGTTTTTGCTAATTTCATTTTTATCAACCAAAATATTGCTTAATTTACCAGCACTTACGCCTGCAATAACGCCTGCATAGATATCTGCTTTGATTGATTGTTTTGAACTTTGTTTAACTACAAGATCTGTCGCTTCAACATTCTTTCCAATACTTCCGAAAAGCATACCAACACTTTCACCTATTGCAACATTATCGCCGCTTGTTTGAATGTAATTTGCTTTTCCGTAGCCACCGACTGCACCAACAATTAATCCAGCATGTGAAATTGAATTAAGGTTAAATTCGTCAAAGATTTGAACATCGTGTGCGCTTAATTTTGCTCTATATGTGGCATTGACTGAAATATTAGACTTAATATTGTTTAACAAATAATTTCCAAGTGCAACACCTGCAACACCGCCAACTGCGTTTTTACCAAGAATGACAATTCCTTCATTATCATAAGTAAAGCCGTCAATGTTGACATTTATGATGTTTGCGCCAAAGATTACTCCGGCAATTGCGCCAACTGAGTTCGTGTTTGGCAAGTTGATATATCTTGGTGCAAAGTTGACATTCTTAATTGAGCCCATTTGTTTAAATCTGCTTCCAATTCCTGCAAAGAAACCTGCAAATTCCATATTTTCCGAAGAGTCAATAACATAATTGCCGATTGTGAAACTATTGCCTTCCAAATTCCCTAAGAAATAATATTTATATAATTTACTTGAAATAGTTCCTGTTTCATAAATAATATCATTTACAAGTCTGTAATATTTATCTTCGCCAATTAAGTTATTTTTGTTCTCTGCAATCAATTCTAAGTCGTCAACCGATGAAATGATGTATGGATTATGTAATCCGCCCAAATTTTCTGCACTGATATAGTGATAAATTGTTTCGCCAGTTGTTTCGTCAAGCGAAGTATGTGAGAATGTTTGATGTCCACTCACTATCAAATTTGGAGAAACAAGTTCTGGACGACCTGTTTTTAACACCAAATATTTGCCGTCATTTACATACGATTGTTCAGTTGATGCTTTTGCAAAGAACCAAACGCCGTTTGTATTTGTGCTGTCATTAGATAACGCAAACTTTGCAAATGTTTTAGGATCTGCAAGTTTTTCGTTTGACCATACAACAAAGTCTGAATTGTTATAAATCCTTGGAGTCTGTCCTATTTGGCAAATTTTTTGTTTTGTTCCATTATCATTGTAATAATAATATTGATTTTGATCATTATTATCATCATAGATTTCTTTAAATGTTGCCCTTAAAATTGTTAGACCAGAAATGTTGTCGTTTGAACCAAGTTTGGAGTTAGCAAACTCAACTTGAACTTCATTTGTATTTCCCTTAATAGCAATGTTTAACACCGCATCTTCAAGAGCAAAACACTCTGTGATTGTTCCGCGATTAAGCAACGCTTCCGCTGACCTTCCAATAAACGATGTGTGTGAGTTTCTGTTACTTGCCATTAAACATGACGAATAACCATACTCAATTTCTCCGCTTTTTTCGTTGATATACGCAAATCCGCTTGCACGGCTCGCTGCCGAACTTACTGGAATATTTGCATAACAATTTGAAATTTTGCCACTGTTAGTGTATACGAATGCACCAACTCTATGTGCTGTATAAACAACTTTGCTTGTGCTTGTTGAGAATTGATGATTATCGACATAGTCGCCAGCAATATAACTTGTAAATATTAATCCGCCGTATTCGTTTATTCCAACGAAGCCCGCAGTTTTTGATGTTGTGGAAACAGTGTTGTTAATAATCGAACCATAAACATACGATGATGCTATTGTGCCTGAGTTAGAATATACAAATCCTGCAATATTTCCTTTTGAAGTAATCGAAACTTCAACTCGTGAATTTGAAATCGTGCCAGTTGAGCCGTTTGTTGCAACAAATCCTGCTACAATGTGGCTTGGTTCGTCTGAACTGTTAACTGTGTCTTTTACATTGATGATAATATGCGCATAAGTTGAACCAACAACCGCGCAGTTTGTTATTGTTCCATAGTTATTCGCTGCAATAAGTCCAAAATTTATTGAAGGATAGCTTGTTAAATCAATAGTTATTTCGCCTTCAATATACAATCTAACATTTGCAATAAGCGCACCTTCTGAAATTGTTTCAAAAAGTCCAAAATTAAATTGTTGATTGTTGCCTGTGTTGTTATATTCCAACGCACCCGCTGTCATTTTGATGTTATAGTTATTTCCATCAAAACCGCCGATATTTGTTGTTATTGGAGTGAAATCTTTTGGCAATTCAATATCATTCATCAAAATATAATAATTGCCTTCACGCATATTCAAAAACTCTTTTACAGAATAAATTGGATATGGATTTCTTATATTCGTTTTTTCTGCAATATCAAACACAAATTCTTCCATAAGTGTGAAGTATTGTCCACTTGCAGGTCTACCAACTCTTGGTTCACCATTATCATAGTAATAACTTCTTTCAAACTTAAAGAGAAGTGTTGGATTGCTTTCGCTTTGAACTTTCTTGAAAACAATTTTTACTTTGTTATTTTCAACTCTTACTTCATAAGCGTTGTTTGATAATTCTGCATATCTACCAAAACTATCTTGCGTAATTTGTGACCAACCATAATACACTTGATTTACATCTTTAACAAACCATGAATGTCCATTTATTGAATAACTTGATAAATCTTTAATAAATTGTTGAACTTTTTCAATAATTTGTGCGTTTGTCTTGTCATAAATCAAAATTTGGTCATTCAATGTTGCTTCAAAAGTATATGTATTTCCAACTGCGGAATATATAACGCCGTTGTCAATTTCTTTAATAATTCCACCATTTATAGATTGTTTTATAACAAACTCAACAATGTCAATATACAATGAAGATTCATCGCTCTTTTTTACACCTGTCGTTGTGAGTTGCTCACCATAGGTTGTTATAACAAGTCTTCCAGTTGCGTTTTTGTTAATTTTCAGCGAATATGTTCCACCTGAATTTTTAACAATGGTTGCCAATTTAGCATCTGATAAAACAAACCTTAATTCGCCATCGCTATAAGTGCTTGATGCTTGGTCAAATGTTAAAACGCCGTCTGAGTAGCCTTTTACTATCAATTTCATGTCGTAGTCAAGTCCAAGTGCAACTCTTAAAGGGTCGTCCGCTGTGTTTCCACTCTTAACGCCATCAACTTCAACTTTAACACCTGGCAATTGCTCAACATAGAAGGTTTTTGTCACTTTTTTGTCAAGCAATGACTTTTCGTCTTTTATGACATCTATTTCAATTGAAACAGTTGAGAAATCAGTAATTCTTGAATCTAAGAAAATTCTTATTCCAAAACAGCCATTTTTGATAGCAGATTTCAAAACTTTAATTCCGCCGTCAACATCTTGTGAGCCTAAGACCGCTTTGTTTGTTGCTCTGTCATACAATTCAAACACGAGTTTATATTCGTTGCTTGCGAAATTCTTAATTAAAATGTAATCATAATTTGAATACGCTGGGAAAATGATAAATTCAAGAAGCGAATTTGTTCCAGGGACGATTTTGTTTGAAGCAATGTATGAGAACATTTCGTCATTTGGAATTGAAACAACTTCATCGTTCATATTGCTCTTTTCTGGATACAAATCAACTGTTATATCATTTGGCTTTTGCGGTTTGAAATTAACTAAAACGCTTGTTTCCAAATTGTTAGATGTTCTTATAACTACTTTGAAAGTCAAATCACTTTTAATTTCTCTTGCATTTTCTTCTAAATAGAATTGAATTCTAAATGTTTTGTAATTTCTTGCATTTATTTCAAATGCATTTGAATTTTGAAGTTGATTATTTACCCAAACTTTATAATTAAAGTTTAATGCTGCACTTAATGTGCCATCTTTTGAAACTAAATATGACAAAATTGTAATTTTTTCATTTTCATTTTCAGAAACCAATTCAACATCAACTTGTGGTTGATAGAAAGGCATAACTTCAATATCAGGGTCCGAAACACTAATTTTTGTTGTTTCATTTATGACTTTATATTTAAAGTTGATATATTCTACGCCCTCAATTTCTGCAATTCTGTTATAAATATCATCACCAATTTTTGTTTCAAAATAGTAAATGAATGAAATTTCTTTAAATTCTGATTGCAATTTAGTTGCGGTAAGTTGATATGCTTCATTTGAAATTCTTGTAAATCTTAAACCTGTTACGCTGTCTGTTTCGCCTGTTGCAAAAATTATTCTTCCGTCAACTCTTATAGCAACTAAAATTTCTTGACTTTCATAATAATCTTTTACATTGTATTTGTTTAAGTATTTGAAATACATCATGTAACTTGTGCCTTTGTTCAACACTTCGTATGTTCCAGATGTTAATTCGCTTGATTCTCTATCTGGTTTTCTAAATGATGTGAAATCGTCAACATATCTGACAACATAAACATAAAAATGTTTTGAAAGTGAAGTGTTAAATTCGCTAGTTACAGTAACTTTTACAAGCCCAGTTCTCAAAACTTTAAATTTTCCATCTTCAATCAAAAGCACGCTTTCGTCACTAGATGTAAACACCAAGTTTGTGTTTGAATTTGCTTTTACAGTTATGTATGTTTCAATTTCATATTCATTTTTATTTTTATTTAACGAACTAAATCCTTCAAGAGAGCCATCTGATTTTTGGTGCAATTTTAAATAGAAAATTAATTCATCGCCCGTTTTTGTTGCTAATTGTTGTTTTTTACCCTCTTCGGTTAAGTTTTGGTCAATTCTTGTTGGTGGCAAAACAATAAATGATGTCAAAATTTCTTTGTTATTTGTTTTAGCCCAATTTTCATACTCAATAATTTTTTCAATGAAATTATTTAGATTTGAAATTCCACTTAAATCAAGTCCGCTAGATTGCTCGTTTACTAAGTTCATTAAGAAATTATCATTGATGAAATTTGCATCACTTGTTATGTTTAATATGTTGTTTTTCCCATAAATTACAATATTTTCTGTGCTTACAACATTGATTGGCAAGTTTATTTCGCAATCTGCTTTTAAATTTGCAATCGCAACAACATAATTTATATTCCTTATATTGTTATTTAGTAAACCTACAATTCTGCCGGTATGAACTCCTTGTGATGAAATCGCTGTGTTATAAACAACTATATCACCCAAATAATTTGTTGCGTCAAATGGTTTAGAAATATAAGTTATGAATGTTGATTTCTCAATGCTGCCGTCTGCGAATTGTCCAACAATTCCGCCAACATTATTGTTACCAACAACTAATGTTAAATCGCCTTTTTCAAGCGCTTGAATTTTAATTTCTGAAAGGCTTCCGCCGTTGTTAAATCCAACGCCGCCGCCGACATTTTCTCTACCCTTAACAACAACTTGCGATACGCAATTTGTTATATTAAGTGAGTTTTCGCCAACTAATCCGCCAACATTATTAAAATGTCCGATAAATTTATTGTTCGCCATCTTTCCAGCAACGATTTTTCCTTCAACAGTCATTCCTGATATGCCAAGAATTGTTGTCGTTGTTTCAGGATATTCAGACAAACCAGCAACACCGCCGATTGCTTCATGATCACCTAAGCGATGTGATTTTCCAGCGCCTGTGCCTGTCCATTCGTATTTCAATACAAAATTGATATACACAAGCATTGTGTTGCTTTGAATACTGCTTGTTATTATCCAAGTGTTTTTACCCGCAACACCGCCCACAAACAATGTATGAGTTGCATCGTTGTCTGGGGAACAATCTATAATTGTAAATGAAGTATCTTTTTCAAAATTTACAAGTCTGTTATAGTTTGCATTTGAGTCAATTATAATTTCATTTTCGTTTGTGCCAACTACGCAACCAAGATTGATTTTGTATCCATAATTTGCCCTTAATGAAGATGTGTTCATAAGAACATATATATTTTTTAAGATACCTTTGTTATAGCCAGCAACCAAACCGATATTTATTTCTTGATATTCTTCTAATGCGTCTTCCGACGACAAATCTAAATCGATTTTACCTTCAAATTTAACATTTTCTATACTTGCATTGGCATCAATACCAGCAAACAAGCCATAAGAATTTGAAGTTGATTTGCTTGAAATTTCAATTCCTGTAAAGCAGGCGTTGTTTATTCCTTTGATTTTACCTTTTAAAATGTATTGTGAATATTTCCAGCCTTCGTTTTGATTATCAACAAATTTTGAAATATCAATTGTTCCAATAATGTTGTAGTTCTTTTCAAAGTTTGTTTCAATCATTATTCTTAAATCTTTTTCCGACATAATTTGGAATGGATATTCTTCACTACCATCGCAAATTACAAGCGGAATATCTAAGTAAGTTGTAAATGTTTCGGAAGTTGAATAACTATCAATCGCAATAAGCCTAATAATTCCTTGACCACTTTGATATTTTGTGTCAAGAGTAACTTCCAATTTATCACCAACCCATTTAAATTGAATTGCATTTGCATAACTCAAATCATTTGGAATGAAAATTGCTCTGAGTTCTTTATTGCTTGCGCTAACTGGATACACAGTTGTGAAAATTGACATTACGCCTTTAAACCTATCAATATTAATACTATTCACACTCGCAACAATTTCTTCAACTGGTGTTTTGTTTAAAATATCAAATTGAACACTCTTTGTTAAATTGTCTAGTTCTTGTCCGCCTTGCTCTCTTTCGATTGTGGCAGTTAAAACAACTTTACCAAGTCTAAAATTGCCATTTTCATCAAAATAATCTGTTGGAACAAGTTCTCCGTTTTCATTTTCATACATTTTTGCAACATTACAAATTATTGTGCCTGTTCCAGTTGCAGTGTTAAATGTGAATGTGAAAACTTTATTTGAGTATTTAACAATATCGCCGTCAATGTCTGGGTCGCTGTCCCAACCAACATTTGTTTGCCATTTAATATTTTTTAATAATGATGTTCTAAGTTCGTCTGGCCCAATATTAATTGTGATAATTGCAGTCGCTAGTTTTTCTGAATAATAACCAACATTCGCTAAATTGTATAAATCAAAATTTGTTGAACCTTTATTTGTAGTCACTGAAAAGTTTGTAATTCTTGAATAGAACATAATTTTAAATTTATATGTTGTAGTTCTTACTTGCTTTTCATTGTTGCTATCTAAATAATAATGAGTTGCAGTGAATGAACATTCCACAAATCCATCTGTATCTTCTTGACCGATGATATAGCCATTTGTGTAATTAAAACCTTCACCAGCAAAGTCGTAAGAAATTAAATTTCCATTTTTTACAACTATTGGTGGAATTTTTGCACCTGTAAGTGCAATTATTTCAAATAAATATCCACTTTCGCTTGATTTTTTGTTTAAATAGATGTTTGAATTCTGCGTTGGAGTTGGGAAAGATAATTCCAATTTTGAAAGCGACTCAATAACTTCAATACTGAAATATTTTCTCATTCCGTTGTCTAAAACAACAAAGAACGAGCCAGTTCCAACACTTTTTGCAGTGATTAATATTTCATTGTTTTCAGTATTTTCTACATTAACAATGCCTAAATTGTTGACAATTACGAAATCATGTCCACTTTCCAAAATTCCGTCAAGTTCAGCATAAACATAAAGTTTTAATGTGTTTTTACCGAAATTATCTATCAAATTTCCGTTTTCGTCCAAAATTTTGCCACTGTTTAAGTCAAATATATATTTTGTATATTCTGTAACTGTTCCTGCAAGTTCACCATCTGCGAACTTATCATCAGTTATAACCATTGCTGTTGGCGAGCGCTTGATATTCACTTTGATTGTGTAATTTATAACATAAGTTACATTTTCAAATGTGTATCTTATCTCAGCCACAACATCAACAGATTTAAAATCAACTGCATTGATAGCAGAAATTCTGATTGATTCATTATTGGATAAAGAAATCTTGCTTTTATAGTTAAACTCACTGGCATCTTCTCTAGCTTTGTTAATTCCTTTTGAATTTAAAACCTTTAAAATACTGTCAGCATTTGCGTTTAATAATAAGTTAATATTGTAATCAATACAATTTTGTGGATATACCGCAAATGTTAAGTTTTTGCCAATATAACCTTCTGTTGGGTCATAAATAGTTATTTCTTGATTTGTTGAAATATCCTTATTTATGGCTAGATTAATTGGCGCTTCCACGCAATCAAAATACAATTCGCTATTTGTTGAATATGTATATTCTCCAATTTGATATGTGAACACAACCTTCATTTGATTGAATCCAGCATATTCAAATTTGAAAATATGTTCATATTTGCCATTTGTTAATGTTCCGTTTTGAACAATATTTGCAACAAGTAAGTCATTTTTGACCCAGTTGTTGCCGTCTTTTGTGTAAACAACTGCTTTAACTTTTAAATCTGTTTGATTGCAATTAATTGTGAGTTTAATTTGCCTTTCATTGTATGCAACATCAAAATTTTCAATCGTTTTAGCATTGTTATTTTTTAAAATTTGTAGCGTGTCGCCACTGTTAATTTGTGTATAAAAACTTTCATTTTTATTAGAAAGCATCAATTTTTCTAATAAAATATCGTCATTTTCAAGTTTTTCAATAACTTTTACATAAACATTTCTTGAAATTCCATCTAAATTCTCGCTCACAAATGTTATTGTTGTGTCTTCTTCCAAACCACTGAGAATATGTTCGCCATTTTCGTTCGTGATTAAATTTTCGCCGTTATAAGCCTTCAATTCTCTTTGAGTTGTGCTGCTTGGATAAAAGTTAAATAAGTTTTCAGCATTGAGTTTTAATTCACTGCCTTTTTCAAAATAAATTGTTTCAATATTATTTTTCAAATTAAAATCTGAGATTTTTTCAGAAATTCTAACGAGGATGCTTGTTTGTTTAGAATACTGTTGAGTTGTTGCAGTAATAATCGCACTTCCGCCCGATTTTGCTGTTATTTTAATTTTTACTCGTCCGCCAGACAAATATTGCCTGTCTGAAATCTCAACCGCGTTAGAGTCTGTGGAGAAAGTAACACCAGCACTCATGCCGTCTTGCCAATTTACAATTTGAAATGTAAGTTCGCGCGAAATTTGTTCTTCATCGTCAACAGATAAATTGATGACTTTGAAATCACCTTCCACGCTATCTTCTTTCGTTATCATTGTAATTGATAGATTGTTAGTATCAACTCCACCGCATCCAGCAAAGACTATCGGAATAATTCCGATAATCATTGCAAGGATCAATACTATAAATCTTTTTATCTTCATGTTAGTTTCTCCCTTTGTCTAACTCACCTAATTAAGGTGTTATTTTGCCCATACTGAATACAAGTTCAAAGTAAATGTGTTTCCTTCAAGACAAGATGCATACTCTGCTTTAATTGTGCCATTTGAATCGAAGAATGTTAACAAATCAATTTCTGTCCCAACTTCGAAGTCTGCCGTTGTTCCACCTTCTGTCAATGAATAACCTGCAAATGTGTAGTCTCCGCTTGTTACAACATATCCTGGATTTACAATTGTATAACCCGCTTCAAGGCTTTCAGATGTCAAAGTAATTGGTATTTGATCATACGAGTCTAATTGAAGTCCTGGGAATAGTAATGCATTTGAATTTGGATTTACCTTTAATACAAATGTGTATTTTGCACTCCAAGTTGCAGTTAATGTTATTTCATAAACAAATTTAATGTTTCCATCTTCTACTCTTGCAAACAAGTTATCCAATTCCAACTCTTCACCAGTTTGACCAACTCTTGTTGTTTGATATTGACCACTTGTATCTTCATAAACCAAAGTGTAACTCCAACCAGCAAATTCAAAGCCAAGACGAGCAAATCCATTTTCTGGCAATGTATATTTGCCATCATTATAATCATTATATTTAAATTCGACATCAGCCATTGTTCCTGTTGCATTGCTATTTCCAGAATCAAATTTGATAGTCAACCATCTTTCTTCCCATTGTGCAGTGAAAGTATAAGTTGCATCATTTTCAAGATTGTTATCAAATGCAAATATATCTCCAACATCATATTCACCACCATTGCATTCCCACTTAGTGAATTGATAATACCAATTTGAAGTGAATCTGTTTTCTGGAAGCGTATAACTTTCGCCGAATCTCAAAGTAATTTCTTCGTAAAGTGAATCAGCACCAATGCCGTGAGCACCTTTATCAAATTTAAGTGTCAAAACAATTTTTTCCCATTGAGCATAAAGTGTTAAATTGTTTTTGTATTTTGAATATTCAATCTTATCTCCTGCATTGAATGCATCACCCTTTCCATCAGCACTTGTGTTCCAACCAACAAACTTATATCCAGTTTTCTTAAAGCTGTTTTCTGGAACTGTAAAAGATGTTTCAATATTGAATGTTCCGCCAGTTACTGTGCCAGTTACACCATTTCCATCAATAGTAACTGTATAATTAATTGGTTCAAGTTTAACTTCATAAGTTCCGGCTTCTTTATTTAATTCAACAACTGCCGTATCTTTATCAACAACATAATCAACATAACCTGCTCTTGTAATTACACTCAACACATCACTTGCTTCCATCGAATAACCAATTAAGATTTTTTGCGAAGCAACAACAACTCCCTTGTATGTATAGGTCACGGTTCTGAAATAATTGTTTTCTGCTAATGCTGTTCCAGAAACTGTTCCATAATATCCCAAAAGGATAGATCCAGTTTTTCCTGCTGGAATTGATGTAAATGTTGAACCAACTGTTTGTCCTAGCGTTTCATCCGATGTGCCGAAAACATTTCCCAACACAACAAAGTTTGTAAAGTCGCTCAACTCAATCTCGTTACCATTAACTTTTACTCCTGCCGCTTTTAAAACAGCGTTTATTGTAGCAACATTAATTTCTTGGCTTATGCTCTTGTTATAGTTAGCACTTTCTGAATCAGTGTCTAAAGCATAATTGTAAGAAATAATAAGTTGTCCGTTACCAAAGACAATTGAATAATCAATATCATCATATGTTATTGATGTTTTTAGTTCTCCATTAGCATTTGCTGTTACACCTTCAATCGTAACATCAGCAATTGGAATATTTATTGTAACATTATGAATAATGTCTTTCCAGTTTGCAGTTATTGTGATTTTGCCATTTTCAACAAGCGTGTCAGACAATGTTATTTCGCTACCTACAACATATTTTGTTCCTTTAATCGTCCAACCAGAGAAATATTTTCCAGCTGGTGCAATAAATGTGCACTCTGGAAGAGTATACTCAGTTGCTGTGATAGTTTGATCTGCCATTTCTCCAGTAGCACCATTACCACCAACAAATGTTAGTGTGTAAGACTTATCCACGAATTGAGCAGTTAAAGTCATGTTACCTGTCACTTGAATTGTTTCACCTGCTGGATATGTCTTAGTTCCATCGCTCCAGCCAGCAAATACAAAATTTTCTTTCGTTGGGACTGTGGTTGGCAATGTAAATAAGCTTGATTCGCCTTCACTTGGTTTTAATACATAAGATGATATATCATCAGTCGATTCACCCATCGATCCGCCATTCAATTCTAATGTAATTGAATAGAAATATGTACTCATTCCATAATCTTTCGATGGATTATCAATCCAATACAAAACAAATGAACCTAAGTTGCTCTTGATATTATCTTCTGTAAATACATTTCCATTTGCATCAACCCAATAACCAGTTCTGCCAGTTGGTGTATACCACTCAACTTGATTTTCATTTTCATCAGTAAATATCCAGCCATTTTTTCCAGCACTTGTATATGAATAAGTTTTAGAAGCATTTCCATCATTTCCAACATTAAATGTAATTTCTGAATCTCCACGGACAATTTCAATTTCAACAGATTTCATTATTACATACTTACTTAAATCACTATATGTCAATTCATCTTTGGTCAATACTGATGAATATCCCATAATTCTATAACCAGTAATTGCATTACCTGCTAATGTATAAGGTTTAATATCATTAGCAAATGAATATTCAACACCTGAGACATATTTTAATGATTTTATTAATCGATTTCCGTCATAAACATTTAATTCAAAGTCATAATTAGAATCAAAATATTTTGAGTTTGAGTCATATCTATTAATATCCGTACTACTATTTGACCCATTATATGAATATGAGAAATTATTGTCTATCTCAAAATCAAAAATCGTGTCATAGTTTCCGCTTACGCTTATGTCAAAGGTCCATGTATATTCGTCCCATCTCAAATCGCCTTGCAAGTATGATTCCCTACTTGTACTGTAACGTTTAATATTTGAGAAAGAATATTTATAAGATTTTAAATTATCTCCCGAAATAAACAATTGATCATCAAACCTTGTAAAACTTGCTATTGTAAAACTGCTATTTTGATAAATTAAATCTCCTGCAATTGAAGTTTCTAAAGCATGAGATGTCCATCTCCATTTTGCTGTTCCAAAAATATATCCCCATTTTCTATATTCTTCATAATTAGTTCTAACAGTTATGGCAGGAGCGTTATTTCCCGCATTAAGATACCCAGAATCTGAAGAAGCATATTTCTCTTGATTTGAATTTACCGCATTGCCTACAATAAAACCTTTGTAGCCATTTCCGTTATCACCCATTCTGCCAATTACGCTTGCAGCGCCATTTGTCATGCTTGAATAAACATTCGCTTGGATAATGTTGTTGTAAATTATAGTTGGACAACTTGCTCCTGCGAGTTGACCTGCAATTGTTCCCGCCCATTTATGAGATTGAACAACTGAATTTACAATTCTAACATTTTTAAATTCATTAAAGTTTGTTCCAGCATTTCTGCTATCAATATTGGCAAACAATCCAGCATACCCCCAATGATATGCCGCCATGCCGCTAATTGTATAACCATTTCCATCAAATGAACCTTCAAAGTTAACTATACCTTCGGTCTTAATATCAATATTCCAATACGAACTATCAACCTTTACATTCCAAGTATTTCCATTATAAATGAACTTCTCTTCTCTACTTGTTCCAGGTTTTTGTGCATCTTTCCAACAAGGCATTACAACTTCATCATTAATTAAAATTTCGTAATTAACATATCCGCCGCGATCACTGAAATATTTTAGCGTAACTGTTCCTAAATTGTTTAGTGCTGTGAAAGTATATTGACGCCAGTTAGAATATTGATTGCCAGTCCAGCCAGTTCCTCCATTCTCTATAATCTGTGAATATAAAATTGCTGTTGCACCAATTGGTGTCCAGATATAACCGGTTAAATCAATATCATTTATCAATTTGATTGAAGCGTAAGCATAATCGCTTGCATTTTTAGAAATATAAGCCAATTGTCCTGCATTTTCAATTTCAACAATGCCGTTATTATACTTTGGTTGGTTATCTTCTGAAACTTGATTTGTCCAATCAAGTGCATGTGCGTTTTCAAACAATGTTGATTGTAACATGCTTGCATCGTTTGCATATGAAGCAGTTAAGCCGCCACTCGCTGATGGAACACTACCACTAGATTTCAATTCCCATTCTTTAAATATTCCATCTATTGAGTATGTACCCGCAGATAAATTTAAAAATCCGTTTCCATTACAACAATGCACATAACCGCTATATTGATGTTCCCATCCAGAACCGATGCCCCAAGGACCACCTGGATTATATAAATAGTAATGATAAGATATGGATATTTCTGTTAATTTAACATTTTCTGTAAATCTAACTCTATTTCCTGAGCCAGATCCTGCACTTCTATTATTTCCCAGTAAATTACACATCAATTGAAAACTATATGAGGAATTGGATCTGCTTTTTTCTCCAAAATAAGTATCCCCTGGGCCATAAGAACCAACGGCGATGCCGTAAGTATAATCTAAATAGAATTTGTCTCCAGTAGTATGATTGTTTTGTCCTGGATCTTTTTGAGCATTTTTGTTTTCAACAACAACCGTGCTTGGTTCTGCATAACAATTTGTAATTGAAGCACCGTCCCAAGCGGACCCCATAATCCAACCAAAGGTTTCGTCATCACTAATCTTTATAGTTCCAGTCATTGAGCAGCCGTCAATTGATGAGATATTTCCGCCAGCAATTCCACCAACATAACCATCTTGATTACTTGTGTTTGAGCAATACAATTCGCCAGAGTTGTAACAGCCTTTAATCGTGCCTGTAATTTTTTTAGAATCGTTACATCCACCAACTTCGTTTAAATCGACAACACCTCCGCCAACAATTCCGCCAACACCAACCCATCTAGCACCAGTACCAGAAACAGGTCCTTCATTGCCTGAGTTTTTAATTGTACAATTGAATACTGAAATAACTCCTGCAATTCCACCAGCAAAAGCATCACTACCACTATTTACAACAACTTGTCCAAAATTGAATACATTTTCAGCATCACAAACTTCCAAATCACCGATTATGCCACCAGCAATATTTGCTGAACGTATTTGTCCGTAGTTATATAAATTTCGCAACATTTCCTCAGGTTTATTAGAACCTGTTCTGGTCAAAAGAAATGCTAAAACTGCTGTTTCATTAATTGTTCCAAAACTATTTCCACCAATAATTCCGCCTGCAAATGCTTTCACAGTGTCATATGTTTTGTAAATTTCATTTGAAATCTTTCCGATATTAAATGAATTTTCAATCATATTTTTTATCATTTTATTAGCATAGCCAACTATACCGCCCACATAAGCTTTGATGTCAAATGCATTTGATATTTGTCCGCCCGCACTTACATTGCCATAGTTGCCGTTTCTATTTGTAGTGCCAAAATCTGTCGCTTCTGCATATCCAACTAGACCGCCGATTGCGATTAAATAGTTGTTTGAAGGTTTTGTAACAGAAATGTCATTAAAATTGAAACAACCAGATACAGAACTATTCATCATGTATCCAACTAGACCGCCAACATAAGTTTTACCTTTAACAGTTGCTCCGCTTGAACGAACATTTTCAAATGTCCCTGCAAACATATTTGCAACTGCCCCAACAGTAGCCAAAGAGTCAGAACCAACTGTTGAATTCTTTGCATAATTAAATTCAATGTTTTGAATATAACTGTTTTCAGTTATATTTACTTGTGAGTAATAACCTTTTATAAAATAGTAGCTATCAGCACCAGGATAAAGGCTAAAGTAATCATTGCCAATTGTCCAAGAATATTTTTTGCCATATCTTGTTCCATTATCCCAACTTGCAATTGTTTTGCCTTCTTCTTTTGTTCCAGTTGATATAACAAGTGTTTGATGTAAAACATAGTTATCAGATTCTTGTGACCATTCATTGAAATAAAATTTATATTTATAGTCATTGACAGACCATTCAACCCAACTATTTCCAGTCCATCTACTGCCATTTGCTGTATGTTCTTTCCTTGTTTCCGTAATGCCAATGCTTCCAAAGAAACCGCCATTTTTAGTATTTCCTGCATTTTCATTTCCTGGAATATTATTGATTGAATAATTATTGCCTTCAAAACCGACAATGCAATCAATTTGCTTATGTGAACCTATTCCGCTTGTTTGATAATCTAAATTTGTGATTATTTCAACATTCTTTATATTTCCCGATTGAATTTGTTCAAGTTTTCCAACATTTGGAACTTTTAATGCATTATTTGAAGCATTACCCCTACCTGTTGAACTTTGTAAATATCCACAATCTTTGTATGCACCAGCATTAAGCATTGGATAACCAAAATTGTATTCATAATTAGAAGCAAATCTAGTTATTATGTTATTAATAGATTTAACAAAGTCAGCGTTTGTATTGCTATCGTTATAAGCACTCATTTCATTAGTTATTTTCTTTGTTGCGCCTGTTTGTTCTGTTTGTTCCGTTTCAACGCCATTTCTATCGTAGTAAACATTGTTTAATGTGCCATTAAAGATTGGGTTTTCGCCGGTTGCTGAATCAATTACTCCACCTTGTCTAACTGATGTGTAGCAATTTGAGACATATCCAGCATCCTTTTTTGCGCCGTTGAAAGAATACATTGCTCCATTATGGACAACGCCGTTTACATAAGAGTTAAGAATTGTTCCGTTATTTTCAAATACAAATCCAGCAAGTGCATTTTTAATTTGCAAAATTGCACCAGTATCTGAAATTAAGCCGTTGTTTGTTCCAACAACTCCAGAATTTATTGAATTTGTTTGATGTGATTCCTCGTAACTATTATCTTTATTGAAAACTTCAACAGAGTTTGCAAAAATTATGCCATTATTTATGTTTGCAATGCCATTTGGCGCAGCATTTGCAAGTGAACTGCCGTTGTTAAGGACATATTTTGATTTAAGAATAAACTTAAAGCCAGAAACATAACCATTGTTTGTTTTAATTGGAGAGCCTGATTTACCATCTGTTGAAACTTCCCATTTTTTACCGTTACCAATCAAATGAGCATTTGCATAAATTAAATCATTTTTTAGTGAAATATCGCCATTAGCAATATAATATTTCATATTTTTAATATTAAACGCTTCATTTGTGCCAAATTGGGAACTTGAATTGATATTTTCAGGTTTTAGTTTACTGCCTGTTATTAAGTCTTCGCCAAATAAGTCTTTCTTATTTACAATAAATGCATCGCTACTATTGAGTGTTGAACTATTTGAGCCGAAATCTTCTTTGTCAACTGCAAGATTGAACATGTGTGAATAAGAATTGTCTAATGTATTATCGACTTGGCCAGTTGATACACCATTGTTACCACTATTTACAACATCTGGGGCTGAGCCAACAAGTGCGCGAATATTATCTGCCTTATTATTTGTTCCCAAGTTTGTGTTATAAATTGATGTTAAAGTGCGGTTTCCGCCAAATCTCCACCATGCGTTAGATGCTGCAATTCCAACAACGCCACCGATGTAAAGTTTTTCAACATTCATATTATTTCCAAGCTTGATATTTCCCCAAGATTTCGTGCCAATTACACCAACATAATCAGTTTTATTGTTTTCTTTTTCGCCACCCTTTACTGAGCCAACAACACCACCGATGTTTGCATTTGTGATTGTGACTTTTGTGTCGTCGGTATCATTTCCTAAGTCAATTTGAATACCACCAGAAACACAACCACCGCTTATGAATGTGTGGTTCATGTATCCAACAAGTCCGCCGACATTAAGGCTTGGAATTGTTATTGCCGCAGAATTGCCTTTGTGAATATAAATTGCTCCGCCTTTGAATGATGTTTTGTCAATTTTACTTTGATTTGACAATACTGTATTAACACCATTTTCAACTTTTGTATATTCTTTCGAATTTGCTCCAATTAAATATCCAACGATGCCGCCTAAATAAATATTGTAGTCGGCTGTTGTGATTGTTGCGTCAATATCACCATTGAAAGTGAAATTTTGTTCGTCTCCCTCTGAATTACCTATTGCAACAATTGTTCCTGCACCAGCAACAGCATCAGCATTTGCTACACCAACATATCCAACAATACCACCAGCACTTAGTTTTTTACCAATTACATTTATATTTGTATAAACATGAACCGTTCCGCTGATTGTTGCTGCGTTTTGGTTGATATATCCAACAACACCGCCTGTGTAATTGTCATTAACGCCAGAGGTAACTTTTATTTCGTTATTTTTTGTTGCATCGCCTGAGCCGACTGTGAGTGTCGCATTAATTGTAAGTCCAGCACCGATTGACCCAATAACTCCACCAACTGCAACAAAGCTGCTATTTTCGCTATTTTCGATTGAATTATTTACTAAAATGTTGCCATAAATGTTATTTTCTTCATTAATTGTTGTTAAGCCACTTGTATGTCCAATTAAACCGCCGATTGTAGATGTAAATGTGTTATTTGATTTAACTTTAACATTTGTTAAATTCTTATCTTTTGCATTGATTTTAATGTTGCTAAATTCGCCGTTTGCTTCGCCAGCAAGTCCGCCGACATAGGCAAAAGCGTAATTTGAACCATTTTTGATTTCGCCAGTTAAATTCATGCCGCTTTGAATGACTATATTTTGTCCTTTACCAAACATCAAGCCAGCATAAACTTTTCCAGTTTGAACTCCTGAAAAATCAATAGTTACATTTTTAATTCCATCATAAGCTTTATCAGTGTCATTTATAGTTGTGCTAGTATCTGATTTGCCGAAATATCCGCCGACATAGGCGTCATTAGTCATATCAGAATTAATACTAATTGAACAATCTGTAACTGTAACCTCAGATTTTGTTATCAAACTTTTTGAGTCAGTTAAATGACCTGCTAAATAACCAACACAAACTTGATTATATTTAGCGCCTTGAATATTAATTTTACTATTTGTAAAAGTAACATTTTCAATAATAGCAACTGCACTCATTTCACCTGCACTCAATTCACCTGAGAGCATACCAGCTTTTACTTTTGCTTGTTCATCTTTATTTTCATTATTGTTTTCATTTTCTAATGTTAAAATTACATTATCGAAATGAATATCTTTAAGATTTTCAATGCCATCTATTGTGTTTGCCAAAACACCAACATTGCCGCCTGATGTTTTGATGTTTAATGATATCTTTTTTACTGTAATATTTTCAATAAGTGCATTACTTGTGATGTTGTCTGCAAGAAGCGTAGTTGCATGAACATTGCTGTTTTGTTTTGTTTCATCTTCATAACCAAATGCAATATTTCTAATTACACCGCCGTTAACCTTGCTGAACAATGATTTTTCAGTCAAGCCATTAATGTAATATTTTACGCCTTCTCTTTCGCCATAAAGTGTTCCTTTAAATTCTGATGGAACAAATGTTTCTTGAATTCCTGATAAATTGAAATACAATTCATTTTGACCAACAGATAAACCTGCAAGGTCTGCGCTCGTAAATTCTCCAAAAGTTGAAGAATCTTTTGGATCATATTTATATGGGTTAAATGCTGTTGCTGGGTCATCGCCAATAATTACAACATATCCTTCTCCTGAATATTTCCAAAGTCTTTCAAAATCTTTTGGTTTTTCAATATATAAGACTTTTGAAACAACACCAAAGATGAGATATGGAAGCATATCATCAGAGTCTTTTGCCCACATATTAGCATCCCAAGCATCGTTTGCTGCCAAGAACATTCTATTTAAGAGTGCTCCGTCTGCTGCAACGCCACCATAGTTGTCTAAGTTCTTGATTAAATCTTTAACATTATTAATGTTATTATTATTTAATATTAATTTAACATTATTAAATGTAAATGATTTGTTTGCAAAAACTTCAACACCTATACGAAGCTCGGTTAATTTTTTACCAACCAAACTGCCGATATTATTTACATTAAATGAAATAATGTTGCCATTTGCATCTAATTGATTTTGTCTGGCTGTTGCAGTTAAGATGTCTACTCCATTTTCAGAAATCGAAATTGATTCTAAATAGTATGTTGGAGCAAAATTTGTAATTTCATTAGACAATTTATTATTTGCTGTATTATATGTTTTATATAATCTTCCATCTTTCACATAAAGCGTGTTGCCATCTTGGTTGTAACTCTTTTCGTAATTTGAATCTGTATTTATTGTCCAGTTATCTGAAATTCCTGCGCCAGTCCTAATAAAGTATTCATTATTAATTCTAACAATAATTAAAGAATTATTGCCAAAAGGCTTAACAGTGGAAATTGATAAAGCATTTTCTCTTACTTGTGGCTCAAATTTATATTGAACATTTAAATTACCAAAATTTGTTGTTAAAATTAAGTTATTTTCTTCATCGATTGTTTTATCTGCTTTGGACAAATCAAAACTATTTGAATTTGATACTTGTTCCAACGCTTCTAACAAGTTGCTGTTTTGTTTTGAATAGAAGTTGATTGCAACTGCGTGCTTGATTGTTGTTGAACCTTCATTCAAGCCAATCAAACCACCTGCCGTTGAGCCGTCAACATCGCCAAGTGCATAAACTTGGTCAAAAATTCCGTTAGAGTTATTGTAACCAATTAAACCGCCCGCATATTCCGCTGAACTTAATGAAACATCAACTTTTGCGTAACTATTTAATAAGTTTCCTGAAATCATTTGACCAACAAGGCCGCCAACATATTGAACTTTAACATCGTTTGTTGTTATAACATCGCCAAACAATGTTGTATTACCATATCTTGATGAGCCATTTTTGTTATAGCCAGCGATTGAATCTTCAATTTGCTTTTGAATATCGTCTTCATGTTCAATTCTTATTTCTGACAAATCGCCTTTGTTAACACCAACAATACCGCCTGCTGTTGAGCCTGTTGAATTGATTTTTTGGTCAAAGTTTGCAGAACCAGAGATTTCAAAGCGAATATCTGATACTTTTGTGCTTTCGCCAACATAACCAACAACGCCGCCAACATAGAATGCTTCAACGATGATTGATTCGCCTGAAACTGCTAATTTGTTCACTTGTGCAGTTGAAACTGAAACAGTGCTTTCACCTGCTGATTTGAAGATATCAATAATACCAGCGATACCGCCTGCGTAACTCAAATCTGAGAATTCGGTTTGACTGCGTTTATATTCGCTATCGCCACGATAATTTGAAATAACTGAAATTGATGAAGAAAGGTTAGACAACTTGCTGTCACCTTGAACAACACCAACAATACCACCAATGACATTTACGCCATTGATTTCGGAACGATTTTCGCCCTTCAAGTTTGTTGCTTGCAAATCAATATTGATAAGTGATGATGAATATACAAGACCTGTAACGCCGCCAACTGTAACGCCGTTACCTGCACTAACTTGTTTTACTGTAAGGTTTACATTTTTGAAAACTGCGCCAGATACAATTTGGCTGAATAGTCCAACGCTTGTATGTTCACTTAAAGCGATTTCAACATTAGAGATTGTTAAACCATTGCCGTCAAAAATTCCGCCTTGTGCTGTTGATTTTCCAGTTAAAGTCATGAGAGAAGATGCAACTTTTGTCGCTGCAATGTTTTGTAAATTATTAAAGTCAATATGTGAAATTAACCTGTAATTTCCAAATACTGTTCCGTCATTTTTGTTATATTTTTGACTAATTGCATAGTAAGCATTTTCTTTTAAGCCTGTTTCTTGACCAAATGCTCTGTTAAATTCGTCTGCTGTTCTTATAATTATTGGGTTCTTAGAAGAACCATATTCATATCCTGAAACATAAGGGAATCTTCTTGCACCTTCTTGTCCGTTATAATTTTCAATTAAATATCTAACTGAAATTGCAACTTCGTTTGCTGATGTAAGTGTGATTTCGCCATTTACATATCTCCAAACGCCGTCAACTGCAGAGCCGATAAGTTCTTTTGAGTCGCTTGTGTATGCAAAACCATATAACAAATCACTATCTACTAATGATGCCAAAATTGCATATGCACCTGTTGAATATTTTTCTTCAAGAAGTGTTTCTGTATCATAATTTTGAACATAGTAGTAACAATTTGTAAATTTGCCAAGTTGCATGCTGTCACCCCTAGCATTGTTGCCTGAGAATGGCATACGAGTTGTTAATTTACCTGTAATTGTTGCTGCTGAATAACATCTTTCAACTTCGCCAGTTGTTGTATTTGAATAAACAAATCCTGAAACCAATCTGCCAGACAAACTACCACCTAAAAGCAAGTTTGCATAGCAATCTGATATCTTAGAACTGTTTTCATAAACAAATCCTGCTGAAATGCCTTCTGCGTAAATTCCGCCGTCTGTGCAGTATTTACTATTGATTTCTGTGGCTTTTTTGAAAGATTTTACATAACTTCCAGTGATTATTCCACCAAATTCGTTATAAATAGCAAATCCTGCTGTTTTCGATGCTGTTCCAGAAACAGCCAAGTTTGTGATATAGCCATTTGAGAAGAATGACGAAGCAATAACGCCTCCATTTCTTAAAACAACACCTGCAATATCTGCTTGACCAAGAAGTGTCAAGTGTTCTGCTGCAAAACTATAATCTGCCGACTTGTTTTGAGCAATGTCTGTCATAAACACTTTTGTGAATGTTGTATTTCCAACACGGCTGTTTGTAATTCTACCAGCGGCAAAATTTGTGATACCAAGACCAGCAATTTGAACTGTTGTGCTGTCTTTCTTCAATTTTCCATGATTTTCAGCACTGAAATAAACTCTGATACCATTTCCGTCTGAATGAGATGCAAAACGATATGCTTTGTTTAAATCTTGATCAACAGATGAAGATACAATGCCTGCTTTTTTCAAAACATCTGTGTTATAGGCTTTTGCTAAGTTAAGTGCTGTAACTTCACAGTTGTAAATAATTCCGTAGTTTTCAATAAACAAACCTGCAATGTTAGCGTTTGAAACTAAATCTTCATTAATAATAATATCTTCAAGTTCATACAAGTTGATTGTTAAGTTTTTGAGAGTTGTATTTTCACCAACATTTTGGAATAACGCCAAATTCAATGTTTGATTTGAATTGTTATTTAACATTGAAGAAATGTTAAAGTTTCTAATTGTAATTATCTTATTATTGCCGTCCAACGATGCAATCATGTCTGTGTTTGCAATAGGTGTGAAATCCGTCAAATACAAGTCGTTCATCAAAATATAGTTTGCTGGCTCGCCACTTTCAGTTGTAGTTGAGTTCATATATCTGATAAACTCTTCTTCCGTTTTAATTGCTATTGGTGTGTCTTCATCTTCATATATTTGAACTTTAATTGTAAAGTCATAAGTGAAGTAATTAATAACATTGTGGTCGCCAGGAAGAGTGTATGCAATTTTAATTTGCATTGGAATATTACCGCTACGCAAACCATTAATTGAGAATGTTCTTGATGATAAAGGTTTATCATTTTCATCTTTGTCAACAATCACATCAAAGTAGTTATTTGTGTTTTTGACGCCGTTTTCATCAAAATAACTAGTATCTGAATTTTTATAATACAAATTGTATGCTAAATTTGCATTTATTTCTCCATTTTCTGAAAGACCAAAACTATAACCATTTTTATTTTGTTTATTCTCGCCTTCCCCAGTTTGCTCAATCGTGTTATTTGAGAAAGTTAATTTATCTTTATTAAATGTGTATAAATAGTTATAATCAGTATTATTGTCGTTTGATTTATAATTAATATTCAAAGCAATATTTTTAAGGAAAAATTCCTTATTTTTAGCAATTCTATGTGCCGCATCTTGTTCGTCTTGGCTTGCGCTGTTATACGCTGGTGTTGACGAAAGTTTAAAGCCAAAAGTTAAATCTTGTCTCAATTGAATTGGTGCAACAAAAACATTATCATCTTCAGCCTTTCCTTCAATATACATTCCGTCAACAGTGAAATCAACAATACTTAAAGTAATGGAATCATATTCTGGTTCAAGTTTTCCATTAATCATTTTTCTCATAATTGTTTGAATAACAACTTTGCCATCACCGTTAATTTCTGCGTTTAAACCTGCTCTAATTCTTCCAGAATAAATCTTTTTGCCATCTCTAATCTCATATTCAGCAGTGTTGTAAACAATATTGATATAATCTCCACCCAACTTAGATTGTTCATAATTAACACAACGGATATCTCTAAGTTCCTGGTCTTCATTAACTGCAACTTCAAAATCAACATAGTTTCCGCGAGAAATAACCGCGTCTTTCTTGCCGTCAACTGTAATTTGTGCTTTATTTATTGTTTCAGCGGAAAGAACAATTGTTGTTGTCTTAACTTCTTTTGTTGGATCTGCTGGATAAACTTTGATTGTAATTGGGAAATAAACACCCTCTTTAACAGTATCAACAATTTTTGTTCTAACATAAATCATTCCATTATCTTTTGCAAGTTGTTCTGAATGATAAATTGTGAGTTTATTTGTGTTGCGTTCTGAACTATAACCAATTGTTCCGCTAGCGTTAATATAGTCGTTATTTTGCGAATTAATCATTTGTTCAAACAAAACATAATATTCGCCATTTACAACCGCACTTTCAATTTCAATTTTGCTATATGCCGCATAATCTGGATACAAATTGATTGCAAGTAAGCCATTTTTACCAGGTCTTAAAACAGTTGTTGGGTTTGTATTGATTGTAAAACCATTTGATTTAGTATTATCCGCTGCATAATGTGATTGCGAAATGCTTACAACTTCTTGTGGTATTAATGTCAAATTCAATGTTGAAACAACTTTACTTTCTGAATCTGAAATTTTAATTTTAAATTCTCTTACTTTTGATATTGTTTTTCTAATATCACTTTTTACAGATACATAAACATTAAAGTTGTGATTATTGCCAACTTTTGTTGATTTAACTGCTGTTACATCAAAAATTGCTTTTTCATCTCTTGTATTAGATGCACCAACTAACATATCGTTTTCATAAATTTCAACAATGATATTTTCGTCTTTTTTATCAGAAATTGCCACAACATCAAAATTCAACACATTTGATGGTGAAAGTTCACTATCTGTTAATGTTGTTTGAATTCTGCTTGCGCCTCTTACAACTTGAACTTCGTAATTTTTGTTAAAATTCTTTGAAATTAATTCATTTATTATGTCAAAATCAGAATCTTTAATATTTCCAAGGTATGTTCCAAGACCATTATTTTGAAGCGCCAAGATTGTTTCGATTGTAAATCTTTCGTCTTCATTCTCGTTAAATGTATAATTGCTTGGCGATAAAGTATAAGTTCCTTCTGAAATAAACTTATAACTGTCATCAAAACTTGAATTTCCTTTATTATTGTAAATTGAGCCAACGCCATTTAAAATGCGGTTTGCATCATTTTCTCCTGATTTAATTTCAAAACCTATTGCGAATAAGTTAGTAAATATTGAGTAATTTGCACCATTTAAAAGAACTGTTGCTTTAACATTTGATGCGTATGTTTCTGTTTTTGAATATCCAACTTGGTCAACATCGCCATTTTTAATAATTGTTGATGGGTTCATTGATGAAGAACCATGATATAAATTGAAATCTTGAATTGGATAAATTACATAGAACACAATTTTTTGTTCTCTGCAAGATGTGCTTGCGTATTTAGATGTAACATTTACTTCTGTTTTGCCAACACCTGAAATTCTAAGTTCATTTCCAACAAAAGAAATTGAAGAAGAAGCCGTTAAATTGAACAATAAATTGTTGTTTTTACCGAAGATTTCTTCAAGTGAAATAATATTTAAGTTATTTAATTGTGATTTTGCAACGCCGTCTGACAAACTTTCAAGCACTTTATATAAATACATGACGATATTAATCGTTCCATCTTTTTCAGAATACATATATTTTGAACTATCTGTTTCGTTGATATTTATATTGATTTTGTCAACAACTTTTGGAGCGCTTGCATTAACAAGATATAACGAACCATTGTTGATACTTGCATCGTATCCCCACAAATTTTCATCTTTAAGATTATTTTGTAAAGCAAGATTGAAATTTGTTAATGTGTCATAATCCCCTGCTACGAAAACTTTTTCGCCACCAGTTTGTTTTAAATATGTATTTGTACCATTTTCAACATAATAAGCGCGAGAATATGAATTTGAAATTTTATCTTCACCACTAATAGCCAAAGCTTTTGCTGACGCATTTGAAACTTTGCTTAATGTATAGCAATTTACAACTGAACCATTTTCGATTTCGCCAACAAGAGCGCCAACTTTTTCGCCATTGCCCTCAAGTGAGAAGTTTGTCATACATTCTGAAACAACTCCGCCAGTTACGCAACCAACAAGTCCGCCAACTATAACATTAGCGTTTGCACTAACATCATACTTTGTATCATTGTAAGAATAAGCGTAAGTTTGTGAAATTTCGCCACTTGAAACGCCTGCAATCGCACCAAAATAGCCGTTTGCATTTTCGTTTGCGCTTATAAATGCGTCTTTATTATTGCTCCATTTTTCAATTTTGCAATTTTTGATTGTTCCTTCATTTTCTGCCGCAATTCCACCTGCGTTATTTGATGCAGAAATATTTCCAGCAAATAGCACATCAGAAATTGTGCCAACATATGTTTTTTCGTTTTCAGTTCCTGCATTTTCTGTTATTTTTCCATTTAAGCCAACAACACCGCCGACATAAAGGCCTTTAACAGTTGCAACTATTTCTCCACCTGTGATGCTTCCGTAGTTTTTGCCAACCAAAACACCTACATAAGAATCTGTTTTTGTATTATTAATTACAAAATTTGAAACATTAACATTTTCAATAGTTCCATAGTTTTCATACGCAATTATGCCTAAATTTTCAGTTTTTGCGCTAATATTTCCAGTAACATCAACATTTTTGATAATTCCAGCAAATTTTGTAAACATTGTTGATGTTACATTTAATGTTGAATTTCTGCCGTTAAATAGTCCGTAAATTCCACCTGTAAATTCCCCCATTGTTTCTGATAAAACAAAATTTCCAGCCAATAAATAATGTTTTGTTGGCGCTTTTTTCAAATAATCAATTTTATCTTGACTATCAATTCTAATCGCAGTTTCTTCACTTTCGCCGTTTGCTATTGCAATATTGATTGTAACAAAAGGTTTAGAACCTTCTTGCATTCCATTTGACGATGCAAAATAGTTGCTAGATGGATAAATTAAAACTTTACCGTTTCCACCAACTCCTGCTGGAACTGTAATTTTTCCATTTGCATCAATTTTTACGCCAAGAGCAATTAAATTGCTTGATAATTCAAATTCTAAGCCAGTATTTAAAGGTTCTGAGCCATCTTTTGTGTATAAATTATATTTAATTTCAAAGGTTGCTTCTTTTTTATCGCCTTCAAAGTTATTATTTTCGATATATATTCCATCATTTAAATCGACATTGACTATTTCAATATCTTCAATTTCAACAGCGTCTTTCACAACAACACGAACCACACCGCCAATAACCTTGCTTTCGTTTGCTTCAACAAGTTTAAGCACGAAAACAAGATTTTGAACATCGCTTGTCAATGCTTGAACGCTATATGTCCACACATTGCCGTCCAAATTTCTTGTTATTACAACAATGTCTTTGCCTTCATATTTCAAAACAGCACGATTTGCATCGTTAAATTCAACAAGTTCAGTGCCATAATACAATTCAAGTGCGTTTAAGTATGTTGGCAAACCAAATCTTGATTGGAGAGTTACGCTAAATTCACATTTTGATTTTCCAGCGTTTCTGTCACCCAAAGTTTCATAAGAATAGATTTCATGAACATTTGAAGAAATTTCAAAGCCGTCCACACCTTTATAAATTTCAACTACAAAATAGAAAGTGTGTGACGCATCATGTTCGTAGCCATCTCCGTCCGCATTTCTGCCTTTAACATCAATTTTAATCAATGATTTTCCAGCACTTTGAGATGTTTTTGCTTGAATAATTGAATAATTTTTCAATGTGTCAACATTCAAAATATCTGATGTCAAACCAAAATTTGCATTTTCAAATATGTCACTGATTGTTAATTGCGAAATTGATTTAACAGTTGTTAAGTCATAGAACGAATATTCAAGAATGTATTCTGCTGTAAATGGATATGCAGTTTTTGTAAGTTGAATACTTGTTCCGCTTTTAAAAGCCAATTTTTGAACTAAATATGAGTCTTCGCCGATATTTCCTGTTAAGTTTTCTTTATAGTCAACAATGCTTTCTGTTTCTTTGCTAACATCAATAGTGATATCGTCAAGAGTTGAGATAATTTTCAAATCAAACTCTTTTTCAAAGCCGTCACATAAATAGATTGTAAGTTTTGTTGAACCTAATTTCTTAGGTGAAAGAGTAAATTTAACATACAAATATTTTTCGTCTGAGCCAACAACCGTCAATCCAGAAACATCGGCAAGGTTAGAATTTTTTAGTTTTACAATTGAAGAAGTGCCTAAATCGAAGTTTTCTGGAGCAATTGCAAGATAAATGTCAAAATTTTCAACCAATTCTGAAACAATTAAATTTGAATTAACGATTGTGAAGTTTGTTCCGTCATAGTTTACTCTATTAACCGAACTTGCACCTGGGTTTACTTTAATGTTAAATTGAATTTTGCTTCTTTCTAAGCCTAAATCGTAAAAATTAAGAGAAGAAGCGTAAATAACTGCATTTGTGTTGTCTGTTTTGTTAAATTTTTGATTTTTAACAACATATAATTTTGTGCCAACAGGCATATCAAAGTATGCGTTTCCGTTATGGTCAATGCCGCTGCAAACAAAAGTATCCCCGTCTTTTGCATCTCTTGGATAGCCAAAAACGAGTTCGTAACTTGTTCTTGTAGCGTTTAATTTATAAAAACTAACTGGGCAATTATTATAATTTTCTGCCCATAATCTGATTGTCTCAAATTCTGGCGCCAAATTTGATGGTGACAAAGTAAATTCAAGAAGCGTGCCCTTGCCGATGGTCGCAATATTTTCAAACACAAGAACATCTAGCCCGCTAGCTGTTGATGAATTACCATTTACCAAAACTGAGTTTGGAAGATTATATGATGCAACAGACAAATTGCCGCTTTTTACAAAGTAGTCGTTACCATTTTCTCCAAGAGTATAATCTTTGTATGAAATTTTAAATGAAATACCTTCCAAATATCCAGCGTTAAGCGCTGAAATTGTGTAAGCATATTTAAACATACCGTCTTCGTAAGTTAAATTTTTAAGTTCAACAGCATATTTTGTGTCGTCAAAGATTTTCTCAATATTGATAGATTCTGCTTCCGAACCTGCTTTAACATAAATAAGCACATCTTTTTGGCTCATTGTCACATCACTTTCTCTTGGATAGAGTTCAAACGCAAAACTGTCGCCCGAGCCGTCAACCAAAAGTCCATTTTCAAAAACCTTGCTGCCGTCGATATAAACCGCGCTTGTAATTGGATTTAAAATTTTAACTTTAAAAGTTTTTGTTATTTCAGAATTGTAAATAGAAGTTGCTCTCACTTCAACTTCATTTAAAGTGCAACCTTCTGAAACAACAAGTTTGCCGTTTTCAATTGACACACCATCATCAACCAAAACATTTTCAAGAGTATATGTAACGCCGATTTGGTTTGTCTGAACATTTTTAAGCCCTTCTATGCCTGTTGAAATTGCCATGTAGTTGATAAGGTCTAAACTTGAAAAATCTAAACTTTCACCTTTAATGGCATAAAGTTTATTTTCTAAAGTTTTGTTAATTTCAATGTCGCCAACTGGCAATATAACATTGACAGTAACTTCAATTGGTTTCGCGTTATGTGTTATGGAAGAAATCTTGATTGTTGCTTTTCCTGGATAAAGAGGTTTAACCGTAACTCTAGTTAAACCATCTCTAATTTTTTCGGTTGTGATGTCTATGATTCTGTTTTGCTCATAGGATTCAACCCTGACGCTGTCACTACCGTTGCCATAGTCAGACAAAGTAACATCAAAAGTTTTGCTTTCATCTGTTCCGATAACAATTTCAAAATTTGTTTCGCTTGCAGAAATAGTTGGCATTGCACTACCTTTGCCGCAGGAAGCAAAAACAACCCCACAAAAAATTAAAATTAAAAAGGTAAATATTTTAGCAATTTTTTTCATGATTTCCTCCTTAATAATATCCGTAAATAATTAAAAATTATTAATTATGTATCGAATTATTATTTATAATATATAACATATTAAAGAAAATTCAAAATAAATAATATAAATATCTTTAAAATTTTTCATTTTTTTACATAATTTTTAATCACAAAAAAATTAAAAAAATTATTATTTTTGCTAATAAAAGTTGCTATTTTTCTAATTTTTTAGTATTTTTATTTACATGGAAAATAAAATGAGAAAAATTGTCTCTGGCATGACCAAAGCGATAAAAAAATTTAACATGATAGAAAACGGCGATAAGGTTGCCGTAGGCCTTTCTGGTGGGAAAGATAGCCTTGCTCTGCTCAGCGCATTAAGTGCTTTTCAAAAGTTTTCTGGTGAGAATTTTGAACTTATAGCAATCACGATTGACCAAACTGGAGGCAAAGAAAATTTTGATGGATTAAAAAAGTTTTGTGAGAGCCTACAAGTGCCGTTATATATAGAGAAAACCGATATTTTTGAAGTTGTTTTTGACGAGAGAAAAGAGAAAAATCCTTGCAGTTTATGTGCGAAAATGCGCCGAGGAACTTTAAACTCAACAGCAAAAAGTTTGGGCTGCAATAAAGTCGCACTTGCACACCATTGTGACGACCTGATGGAAACATTTTTCTTGTCGCTTTTCTTTGAGGGTCGACTTAGCACTTTCTCCCCTGTAACATACTTATCTAATGTCGACATCACTGCCATCAGACCACTAATATATGTTAGTGAAGAAGAAATTATAAATGCAACAAAAGATTTTCCAATTTTAAAAAATGTTTGCCCTGCAAATCATAAAACAAAAAGGGAAGAAATGAAAAATTTATTGAAAAAATTAGATCAAGAATTCCCAAACGCAAAAAAACAAATAAAAAATGCTATTTTAAATCCAGAAAGAAATAATTTAATTAATTATTAATATATTTATTCGCCTTTAAAATAGGCACTTGTAGCGATTTTAAAAATATTTAATTTAAAATCGTTTTTTTTATATTTTTAAGCATTTTTCGATAATTAAAATTGAATTAATTTGCATTTAATTTGATATTTTTTGTTATTTTTTTATTAATTTTTATTTATTTTTTTTAATTAATTTTTAGCATTTAATTTGCTAGTAAAATTATTCTTCACATAGTTAATTTTAGCTATTGACAAATATAGTTTTGTAGTATATAATTATTTTAAATTAAGGAGGCTGAATATGGCTGAACAAGATTTAATCAAAGAAGAGGAAGAAAAAAAGAAAAAAGAGTTGGAAGCTCAAAAGGCTAGACAACAAGCAATTTCTATAACCTCTGCCGACAAAAACTTCTTTAACAATAAACAACCTGAAAAAGAAAACAAAGAGGATAAAGAGGAGCAAGAACAAGAGCCAAAAGTTCCTGACCTTCCAGAACCTGATCTCACATCATCAGCAAGATGCAAAACATTGTCAAAATATTTTGAAACATCAAGTTATTTTGCAAAAGTCTTAACATGGATTTTAGTTCCATTAACAATCGGCGCATTTGCAACTGGGTTTGGCATTTTCGCAACAATTCTTATGGTATTAACTGTTGTGTCAATCGGTTTCGTTTATGGTGGCAGCGAACTTAAAGATATTTTTGAAGACTATGCTATTAAAGACGAAAAAACAGCGGTTAAAGCCAATGCTCCAAAATTGCAAGAGTACTATAAAAAATGTGAAGAGTTAAACATCGAGCCTTTATCCCCTAACAAAGACCTTCCAAAGGATGATAAAGACAAAATCAAAGCCGCTCAACAAAGAGCGATTGACCAAACTTATCAACAACAGCAACAAAAACCACAACAAACCGAACAGTCAAAATAATTTAAACTTGTTTTAAAAGCAAGTTTTTTTATGCGAAAATTGTGAAAACCAAACAAATAAAAATTTGAAAATAGGTTGATTTTTCAATAAATATATGTTATATATATTATATATACTTATAGTATATGTATATCTATGCTAAAATTTAAAAGGAAAAAGAAATGAGCGAAGAATTAGACTTAAAAAAATCTGTTAAGTATGATGAAGGCGACATTCAAGTTCTTGAAGGTTTAGAGCCTGTTAGAAAGCGCCCTGGAATGTATATCGGCTCAACAGATGAAAGAGGTTTGCAACATTTAATAGTCGAAGTTGTAGACAATAGTATCGACGAAGCACTCGCTGGATACTGCACAAAAATTGAAGTTACAATCAACGAAGACGGCTCTTGCACTGTTTTAGATAATGGTCGTGGTATCCCAACTGGTATTCATAAAACTGAGCATAAAAGTGCTGTTGAAGTTGTTTTAACAAAACTTCACGCTGGCGGAAAATTTGGTGGCGAAGGATACAAAATTTCAGGCGGTTTGCACGGTGTTGGTTTGTCGTGTGTTAACGCATTGTCTGAATGGCTAAAAGTTGATGTTTATCAGAACAATATTCATTATTTCATGGAATTTAGACGCGGCGTTCCACAAAGTCCACTTCAACAACTTGAAAAAACAAATTATCGCGGCACAAAAGTTACATTTATGCCTGATAAAGAAATCTTTGAAACAACCGATTTCAATTACGAAACTTTACGCGCTAGATTCAGAGAAATTGCCTTTTTAAACAAAGGTCTTATAATTTGTCTTGAAGATAAGCGTGAAGGGCGCGAAAAACGCGATGAATTTGAGTTTAAAGGCGGTATTGTTGAATTTGTTGAATATTTGAACAAAAACAAAGAAGTTTTGTTCCCTAACCCAATTTATTTCAATAAAATCAATCCAACAAACGAAATTGAAGTTTGTTTTCAATATAATGATGGTTATAGCGAAGTTATTCACGCATACGCAAACAACATCAACACAGAAGAAGGCGGAACTCACCTTGTTGGTTTTAAAAACGCTTTAACAAAAGTTGTTAACGAATACGGCGTTAAAAACAAAATCTTAAAAGAAACCGAAAAACTTTCTGGTGACGATGTTCGTGAAGGCATAACAGCAATTATCAGCGTTAAACTTATGAACCCTCAATTTGAAGGGCAAACAAAGACAAAACTTGGCAATAGCGAAATCAGAATTGCAGTTGAAAAAGCAATGCAAGATTGTTTTGGCGATTATTTGGAAGAAAATCCAAAAGAAGCAAAAGAACTTGTTTTAAAATGTGTAACAGCTCAAAGAGCAAGAGATGCTGCTAGAAACGCTCGAGATTTAACAAGGCGTAAAGGTGTGCTTGAAAGCACTACCCTTCCTGGCAAACTTGCAGACTGCTCTGAAAAAGACCCAACATATTGCGAAATTTACCTTGTTGAGGGAGATTCTGCTGGTGGCACTGCAAAACAAGGCAGAGATAGGCGTTTCCAAGCGATTTTGCCACTTAGAGGTAAAATTTTAAATGTTGAAAAAGCAAGGCTAAATAGAGTTTTGGAAAGCCAAGAAATTAAAGCAATGATAACAGCATTTGGCGCTGGCATTGGAACAGAATTTAACGAAGAAAAATTGAGATACAACAAAATCATCTGCATGACCGATGCCGATGTTGATGGTGCTCATATTCGTATCTTAATGCTCACCTTCTTCTTCCGCTTTATGAAACCACTTGTCGAAAACGGACATGTATATATCGCTCAACCACCACTATATAAAGTTGCTCGTGGCGGTAAAGACTTGTATTTCTATTCTGATAAAGAACTTAACGACCACCTAGACACTTGCGGCAGAAAAAATGTAACAATCCAAAGATATAAAGGTCTTGGAGAAATGACTGCAAATCAACTTTGGGAAACAACAATGAACCCAGAGCAAAGAATTCTTCTTCAAGTTACAATGGAAGATGCTGTTGAAGCAGATAGATTATTCTCTATGCTTATGGGCGAACAACCAGAACTTAGAAGACAATTTATTGAAGATAACGCAAAACTCGTAACGGACTTAGATATTTAGGAGCCTTTATGGAAAATAATAAGAACGCTACACTTGAAACAGATAGACTGATATTGAGAAAAATACAAAAATCTGACGCCGCAGATATGTTCAAAAACTATTGTAACGATGAAGATGTTGCAAAATTTCTTCCTTGGTATACTCATGGCAGTTTAAAAAACACAAAAAAATATGTTAAAAGTTTAATAAAGAAAGCACGCAAAAATAAAGGACATACTTTTCACTGGGTAATAGTGTTAAAAGAAACAAATGAAGTTGTTGGCGCTATTGAATTTGGCAAGTATGATGCGGTCAATTTAAACTGTGAACTCGGTTATTGTTCAAGCAAATCATGCTGGAATAAAGGCATAATGACAGAAGCGGCAGCGGCGGCGGTCAAATATATGTTTGAGTCAACAAATATTGAAAGAATTTATGCTATACACGCTGTGGAAAATATTGGCAGCGGCAGGGTTATGCAAAAAATTGGCATGACAAAAGAAGGGACTTTAAGACATGCTAGAATTTGCAAAGGTAAATTTTTAGACTTTGACACCTACGCTATTATAAGGAGTGACTATGAGAAATGATTTTAGAGATGCTTACCAAAAGTTTTTAGACGCTTGGGGGCAAGAAGCACAAGAAAGAATGGCAATCGAAGAAATGAGTGAGCTTACAAAAGAACTTTGTAAGAAAATCAGGCTCATGCGTGATGATTTTGCCGAAAACAATGATGAAAGGCTTAAACAAACAATTGCTCATGTAAAAGAAGAAATTGCAGATGTTTTAAATATGACAGAACAACTTGAAATTTACTTTGGCGAAGAAGAAATAGAAAAAATTAGAGAAGAAAAAATGCAACGAACATTAAAACTTCTCGATGAGGTGAAATAATGAAAAACGATGATAATAAAAAAGATGTTTCAAAGTTATTTGAAAACACAAAAGTTATAAAAGTCGATGCAAATGAAGAACTAAAAAAATCATTTATCGCTTACGCTATGGCAGTTAACGTATCTCGTGCTATTCCTGATGTTCGAGATGGCTTAAAACCTGTTCATAGAAGAATTTTGTATTCAATGGGCGAAATGAACCTGTTCTCAGACAAGCCATACAGAAAATGCGCTCGTATCGTTGGTGATTGTATGGGTAAATACCATCCACACGGCGATAGTTCAGTTTATGACGCTCTTGTTCGTTTAGCACAAGACTTTTCAATCGGTTGCCCACTCGTTGATGGTCATGGTAACTTTGGTTCAGTTGACGGCGATAGCCCTGCTGCTATGCGTTACACAGAAGCAAGGCTTTCAAAAATCGCATCTGAAATGTTAAAAGATATCGACAAAAACACAGTCGACTTCTACCCTAACTTCGATGACACTTTGATGCAACCTGTTGTTTTACCAGCAAAATTCCCTAACCTACTTGTAAACGGTTCAGATGGTATCGCTGTTGGTATGGCAACAAATATTCCACCACACAACCTTGTAGAAGTTATTAACGGTGTTCAAGCACTTATTAAAAACCCAGATATTGACATTGAAGAGTTAATAAAAATCATTCCAGCACCAGATTATCCAACTGGCGGTATGATTATGAGCAGAACTGCTTTAAAACACGCATATAAAACAGGTCGTGGTGGCGTTGTTGTTCGTGGTAAAGCAGAAATAGAAACACTTGATAACGGCAGAGAAAGAATTATTATTACTGAACTTCCATATCAAGTTAATAAAGCAAAGTTTATCATTCAAATGGCAGACTTAGTTAAAGCAAAGAGATTGGAAGGTATTGCAGACATTAAAGAAGAGTCAGACCGTGAAGGTATGCGCGTTGTCGTTGATATTAAACGCGATGCAAAGGCGCAAGTTGTGTTAAATATGCTTTATAAACACACATTGCTTCAAAAAGGTGACGGAATTATCTTCCTTGCACTTGTTGATAACGAACCAAAAATCTTAAATTTAAAACAAATTTTGTATTACTATCTTGAACATCAAAAAGAAGTTCTAACAAGAAAAACTCAATTTGATTTATCAAAAGCATTAGAGCGTGAACATATTGTTAAAGGACTTGTTATTGCCCTTGCAAACATTGATGAAGTTATTAAAATCATTAAAACATCAGAAGATAAGCAAGATGCGATGCAAAAATTGACAGAAAATTTTGAACTTACAGAAAAACAAGCAAACGCTATTCTTGAAATGAAACTTTCTAGACTTACAAGTTTGGAAGTTCAAAAATTGAAAGACGAACTTGAAGAACTCGAAGTTTTAATTGCAGATTTGAACGACATTTTATCTAACCCACAACGCGTTTTACAAATCATTCATGACGAACTTGAAGAAGTTAAAACAACTTATGGAACGCCTCGTAAAACTGAAATTTCAGTTGATATGGGAGATATTAATATTGAAGACCTTATTCCAAGAGAAGAAGTTGTTGTTTCAATGACACACGAAGGCTATATTAAACGCCAATCTGCATCAGAATATAAGGCTCAAAGGCGTGGCGGTATAGGCGTTAGCGCGCAAAAACTAAAAGATACGGACTTCGTTGAAAAAATGTTCGTTACAAATTCACATAACAACTTATTATTCTTCACAAACTTTGGTAAAGTTTATAGAATTAAAGTTTTTGAAATTCCAGAAGCGCAAAGGCAAGCAAAAGGCAGAGCACTTGTAAACTTACTTACACTCGCACCTGGCGAAAAAGTTAATGCATTAATTCCTCTTGAAAATGGTCAAGAAGGCAACTTAATTATGGCAACAAAACACGCTTTGATTAAGAAAACAAACTTAAAAGAATTTGAAAGAATAAATGTAACAGGCAAAATTGCTATTAAATTGAATGAAGACGATGAACTTATTGGTGTTTCACTTACAAGCGGATCAGATGATGTTTTAATTGCAGCAAGCAACGGAAAATGCATCAGATTTAATGAAAAATATGTCCGCTTAACTGGAAGGTCAGCAGCCGGCATGAGAAGTATGAGATTTAACGAAAAAGATGCCACAATTGTTGATATGACTATTATCAAAGAAGGCGATGACCTTATCACAATTTCAGAAAACGGCTACGGCAAGCGTATAAGCCAAGATAAAATCAGAGCACAAGCAAGAGGCGGCAAAGGCGTTGTTTCTGGTAAATTTGATGAAAAAACTGGCAAATTAGTTGCTATGAAAGTTATCAAAGAAGATGAAGACTTAATGCTCATTGCAGACAATGGCATAATCATTAGAATGCTTGCAAAAGATATTTCTATGGTAGGCAGATATTCTCTTGGTGTTAAAGTTATGAAACTTAAAAATGATGCTAAAATCGTTAGCGTTGCAACAACTGAACACTTAGACGAAGAAGATGAAGAAAGTTCACTTACAACAACTGAACTTGATCAAAATCAAACTGTTTTAACAGAAGAAGAAATCAAATTTGCCGAAGACGAACAACCAATCAATGAATAAATCTACTCGAAGGAGCGTTTATGAATCAAGTCAATGACCTTGATACGATTACAGAAGAGAAGGAGAAAAATATGTGCAAAGAAATCAAAAGCTTATCTGTTCTTGCATTAGAATTATTAGCACTTGCATCATGTGGCCCGTATGATTATTCGTTTTTTAGAGATTTTAAGTTCAATGTTAACTCAAAATATGACATTCATTACGAAAGCGAAAAAAGCAAACTTAACTATGAAAATAAAAAAGCCAATTTGATTCAAAAAAATCATCCAACCACAACCACTTATCAAAGAGAATGTATGTATAAATAAAATCATAAACATTTAGCAATAAAAAGAATTAAAATATAATATTTTAATTCTTTTTATTTTATTTTTAATAAATTTTATGATACTATATTTTTGACGAGGAGAGAAATGGACAAAAAGACTTTTATCACTATTGATGAAATAAAATCATTACTCCCATACTTTTATGAAATAAAAAATGAGCGTCTTAACAAATATTATAAATCTTTACCAACTCAAGGGCAAACAAAATCTCCTCAATATACTTTATCTGAAATAGAGTTTAATATGTTAACGAGAGTCGCCCATATTGAATTCTTGCGATCGCAAGAATATAGAACAATTATTAAATACATAACTCAAAATTATCAAAAATATCCAATTTATTCGAACTGGAAATTAAAAGAGAAAAGAATACAAAAAACAATAAAATTAACAAATTTAGAACTTGAATCACTTAACAATAATAAAGATGAATTAATTAGAATGTTTGCCGAAGAAATAATACTTAACATAAATAAAAAAGAACTTTTTCCTTCCTGGTTTATAAATTTATTTCTTAAAATCAAATTAGATTCCACTATTAAAAAGATGACCGACTATTTGCACACTTTAAATTATAAACAAAATAATAGAATTAACCTTTATCAACAAGACATTGCTATGTATAATGAAAAAATAAAAATTTTAAACGATTGTCTGTTAAAAAACAGTAAAAAACAGAATAGATATATTAATAAATTAAATAAAATTCAAACTGCAAAAAACATTATTTTAAAAACAGTTTTTACCTTAGGTATTTATAAAATATTTATCTCAGATAGAAGAAAACTAACAATGACTTCTAAACTTGTTGAAGTAAACAATTATATTATGGAAATTCAAGATAAAATTCTTAACAATAGAAATCAAATAAAGAACTGTGAAGCAATAATTAACGAATGTCGATTAGGTATAGTTGAAAATGGAAAAAAATTTGAACAGAAAAAAAATGAATTAACAAATAACTACAAAACAAATATAACGATGATAAAACCTTTGCCAAATAAAATTGCTCAGGATAAAAGTTTTATTATGCTTAATTCTTTTAATGGATTAGAATATGAAAAAATTATTGGAGTTTATATTATACATAATAGAGAAAAAGACAAATATTATGTTGGTCAATCAAAAGATGTTTTTAAAAGAATAAAACAACATTTTAATAATACTATTCCTAAAAATCAAATATTCGCAGAAGATTATTATACTTCTAAATTACCTAATAAAGAGAACTTGTTTGAATTAAAGATTTTTAAATGCAAAACAAAAGATGAGCTGGACACATTAGAAAAAAAATTGATATATGAATACGATTCTTGGAACAATGGTTATAATGGTACAAGCGGAAATATTTAGACAAATAAATAATGAGCTTATAATTATATGCTCATTATTTATTTTATTTACTAAATTAATTTAACATTTAGATTTTATTTAATCATTAATTTTTGAACGGCTTCTAACAAATCTTTCTTTTCGTTTTTCAAAAGACCATCAAAAACTGCATCTAAAAGTTTTGTCAAATACTCTTTATAGAACTTATCTTTTAGTTTTGGGAAATGCTCTTTTAAATCGTTTCCGTTAATTTTTAAATCTTTAATTCTTATTGCAATTTTGTTATTTTTCAAATAATTGTAATAAAAATCATATTTTTTATGTAATTTTTTCGATTTTTTCGCAAGTAATGCGGAAATTATTTTGTAATCATCAAAATACTCCATAAAGAATGTTTTGTTATCCATCTTGCTTAAAGCATCAAAATAGCCACAAATTACATGTTTAAAACTCTCAATTTTGCTTTCTGGATAGGCAAGTCCTTTTGGTCCTAATAAATCTTTAACCGTTTCAGAAACGCTGAATTTATATTTAGATGTTGAAATAATGTCTGCAATGAGCGCATACATTCTGTATTGCTCGTCAACCTTTGAAGTCAACGCAAACCTAACCTTTAAAACAGGAGCGTTAAAATATGGCCATAAACGCAACAAATTGAACATTTGAAGCCCAAACATATACGCATTTGATTTTGATATTTTATATCTTCTTGAAGAATTTAAAATTGCAACGAGTTCTTCATTCTTTCGAGCGCCTGTTATATCTGCAAGATTTTCTCTATTATCGTAAGCGCTTAAAATCGTTTCTCCCGCAATTCTAAAACCAAGTTCAGAAGCAAGCCTTACCATTCTCAAAATTCTTTGACCATCGCTTTGCAAAACGCTGTCTGGTGCTTGTATCGCTCTTAAAAGATGCTTTTGTATGTCTTGCATTCCATTGAAAGGATCAACATATTCGTCTTTTAAAATGTTGTAATAGACGCAATTTGCTGTAAAATCACGCCTTTTTGCATCTTCTTCAACTGTATTGACAAATTCCACAGAAATTGGAAAGTGTGCGCCACCTTCTGCATAAATTTCTTTTCTAAAAGTTGAATGTTGCCATTTTTCTTCACCAAGAGAAATTGTAAGCGTTCCAAGTTTTTTTGAATTTTCTTTAACTTCGTATTTCGTTCCAAACAAAAGTTCCTTGATTTCATCATTTGTAAGTTTTGATGCAAGGTCTATGTCTGTTTCGTATATTCCAAGGAGCGAATTGCGAACATATCCCCCAACAATATAAAGTTCACCTTTCTTTTTAAAAAGCCGAGCCAATTTTAACAAGTTTGGAGTTATATGGTCTTTCATTCCGCAATCCTTTCCTTATAAATTTTAATTTCTTTCTCGCCGTCTTTAAATTTTAAAGACTTAATTCCGCAAACGGCTGTTATATCGTAGTCAACAGATTTCAAGAAGTCTGAATAGCCAACGATTGTAACTTCGTCAAGTTCTTCTTTCATTGAATAGTTGTTTTCAGATTTATATCCTCTAACAAACGACACAACATCAACAACTTCATCGCCGTTTTTTATGATATTTTCATCAAATTTTGCGTTAATTTCATTAATTTGAGTTAAATGAATTGAAATTTCTTTTTCAAACTCTCTAAAATATGATTGATAAATTTCTTCTGTGATATGAGGCAAATAGATAGCAAAGAGTTGCAACATACCAAATAAAACTTTATAAGATGCGTATCTTGCACTTTCTGTTGCGTCCATACCATAAATGTCTGGATTATATAATCTTCTTTTAACGATTTCAATATAATTATCGCAGAAATTCCAGAAGAATTTTTCAAGTTCATTCATTGAAAGTCCAATTTCATACTTGTCAAAATAGCCTTTAAAGCGTTTTTGCATTTCGTTGAACTTTGCAATAATCCATTGGTCCATAGGTTTTAATTCAACTTCGTGAGGAGCATATCCTTCCAAAAGTGACAAAACAAACCTTGACGCATTCCAAATTTTGTTTACAAGTTTTGCGCCATTTTTAAATTCTTCCTCTGTGAAAATAATATCTCTACCAAGGCTTCCTGTGCTTGCCCAGTATCTTGTTATGTCTGCAGATTTTTCTTGAAGCAAAAGTTCTGGCGACATTTTAGAATTTGATTTTGATTTACTTATTTTTTCGTCTTTATTTGCCATAACAAATCCGGAAATCATAACATTTTCCCATGGCAAACAATTTGAATGATAATGAGATTTCGCTATTGTGTAGAAATCCCAAGTTCTGATAATGTCGTGAGCATTTGGACGCAAACTCATTGGCATCATCTTTTTATAGAATTCGTCATCAACATTCCATTTGCAGTTGATTTGTGGAGCGATTGACGAAGTTTGCCATGTGTCAAAAATATCTGTTTCTGGTCTGAAATGAGTGCTTCCGCATTTTGGACATGGCTTATTAGGAGCGTCTACAAGTGGATTGATTGGCAATCTGTCGTCTTCTGGCAAAATAATTTCGCCGCAATCTTCGCAATACCAAACAGGAATTGGAACACCGAAATATCTTTGACGCGAAATACACCAATCGCGGTCAACATTTTCAACCCAATTTGTATATCTGCTTTTCATAAAGTCTGGATACCAATTTATTTGTTCTCCACGCTTCAAAAATTCGTCTTTATGTTCAACAAGTTTGATAAACCATTGTTTTTTGATGTTGATTTCCATTGGAGTTCCACATCTTTCATGAGTTGCAACGGCGTGAACAAGTGGTTCTTGTTTCAAAAGCAAGTCTGCTGCTCTTAAATCTTCAATAATTTGAGCCCTAGCGACCTTAACTTTCATGCCTTCATATTTTCCAGCAAGTGCAGTCATTCTGCCGCCGTCATCAATCGCTGTTTTGCGTGGCAAATGATGTGCTTCTTGCCAATATAAATCTGTTTCGTCACCATAAGTGCAGCACATAACTACACCAGTGCCTTTGTCTAACGCTACTTTATCGTCAGTTAAAATTTCAACTTCAAAGTTGTAAAGTGGAACGATTACTTTTTTGCCAACATAACTAGCAAATCTTTCGTCATTTGGATTAACAAAAACGCAAACGCAAGCACAAAGCATTTCAGGCCTTGTTGTTGCGATTTCAAGATAGCCTGAGCCGTCCGCCAAATTGAATTTTAAATAGTTGAAAGAACTTTCAATATCTTTACTTTCAAGTTCTGCTTGTGCAATCGAAATTCTACATTCCGGACACCAAATTGCAGGTTTTTCGCCATAATATGCTTCCCCTGCTCTAACCAAATCTAAAAATGATTTTTGAGATATTCTTTGCACTTCTGGGCTTACTGTTGAGTAGCACATTGAAAAATCTGCGCTATTGCCCGCTGCAATGAAAAGATTTTTAAATTCTTCTTCATATTTTTTTGCAACTTGCATGCATTTATCTCTAAATTCTTCTCTTGAAACTTCGTGCGCTTTTATGCCGAATTCTTTTTCAACAAGCCTTTCTGTTGGCAATCCGTTATCGTCAAATCCAAATGGATAAAAGACATTGTAGCCTGTCATTCTTTTGTATCTAGCAACAAATTCTGCTTGTGAATATGAAAAAATATGCCCAATATGAATTTTGCCGCTAACTGTTGGTGGTGGAGTGTCTATTGAAAATATCTTTTTATCGGAATTTTTATTGAACTTGTAAATTCCTTTCTCTTGCCAAAATTTTTGCCATTTCTTTTCTGATTCATTAAAATTATACTTTTTATCTAACATTTTTCTTGCCTTTTTTATATAAATTTATAAACTTGTTTTATTATAATAAAGCACCCCGATTTTGTCAACAAATTAGCCTATTTTAAACAAAATAAAACTCCTCCAATTCGGACGAGTTTTTCTCAAATTTATTTATACATAGTGTTTTCGTTTTCGGCATAGCCAAGTTCATATTTCTTATAATCTTCTTGATATTGTTCGCTTTCAAAATATTTCACTTTACTTTCTTTTAATTCAAGTTCCGCGTTAGTTTCGACTATCTTAGTGTCTAAATCATTAATCTCGGATTTTAATTTATTCACTTTGACTGTTTGCCAAATTATCACGCAAAGCAAAACAAGCACAACAACAGTTATTGCACTCACAATAATTATCAAATTTCTTTTACCTTTGCTTGTCACTTTCATTTGTTTTTCTCTTAAAAATTTTGCTAGACAACTTTGTCATTAAATTTCTAAAAGCATTATAACAAACCGCGCAAATTTTTGCAACTATTAAACCTAATGAAAATCGTTCAATTAAAATTCCGGCAACATAGCCGAGCAAAATATAAAATCTAAATTCTCCAAAATTTAAATACAATAGACAAACAAAAAATACACAGCCACATATCGCCACAGCGATTGTGTCGAAAATCTTTTGAAATATTTTATTATTGTTAAACAAAAATGTTAAATATTTACTGACATCAAAAACTAAGCCAGACAAAAAACCAGCACACAAGATAATCAAAAAAATTAAAGGTTGATTTAAAGTTTCATATAAAATCATGAATTTCTCTCAATTTTATTTAAAAATACGCTTAATAAAACTCAATTTTTGTTTTTTATCGAAATATTTTACATTATTTATCATACCGTCAACTTCCAAAATACCACTCTCAACATCTAACTTTTTAACTTCCATGTTAGATCCTTGAACAGATAAAGCAACCCCATCTACTTCAACCAAAAGTTCGCTATCGGAAATTCCAACCACCTTTTCAATGCCTGTTAAGCATAAATTTTTTCTGTTTGTTAGCGTCAATTTATTGTCCATAAAATCTCCTTGCATAAAAAAACTTCTATATATTTTATTGTATAGAAGTTTAAAAAATGATTATTAAATTATTACGCTATGTTCCAAACATCATCTATAACCGCGCCTGAATTTGAACGAGCGTCAATCGCTTCGATTTTGATTGACAACTTGAAGTTGTCCACCAAGTATTCGTCAACGATTTCAGCGAGTTTAAGTTCAAAATAATTTACGCTTTGATTTACGCCATCAGATTTGAAAAGATAAACTCCGCCGCTTTGTTCTGATGTGTTCAAATGCAAACTTTCATAGCCATTAACGCTTGTTTCGCCTGCTTTAGTTAAATAATAATATCCGTCTTTATAAATAAAGCCAATGCTTTCTTCGGTTGTTTGATTTGCTGAAATTGGATTTGCAGTTCCAAATACATTTAAAATCTCCGCCACCGTCATTTCTCTATCTCTCACTGTTGCACCATCTTGCACGGTTGTTAAAAATTGCACCTTTATTCGCAAATAATATTCTATGGTGTCTTGTGCTGGTGAAATCTCTGGATTTGCAATATAAAAAATATCCGAAGACGCAACATCACTGCTGTTTTCATCTAATTTTGTTAAATTATTTCCGTTAAAAGAGCCTATCGTTGCTTTATTACCAAGTTTTAAAAGCGTAAAACTCTTGTCGCCATTATCTTCAACATTGGAATAATCTATTTTAATTCCCGAAGAAAACTCCAAAGTGCCTTCAAAGGATCTATTTCTACCAAAATATGCAGCAGTTACGCTAAAAGCAAGCAGCACTGCAAACAAAAAGCAAATTATACAGATAAGCCAAATTTGAATTTTTTTTGTATTAGTTTTACCCATACAACCCCCTTACTATATAAATATAATACTTAATTAAGAAAATTAAGTCAAATAAATAGAAAGAAATTGCAAGCAACACATATCAAATTTGCCATAAAACATAAAACTTTGAAAAGTTTTTTTATAAAATTGTCATATTTCAAAAACTGAAAAGATAAAATATAACAACTTTTATCGAAGGGGGATAATTATGCAGAACGATTCAAACATCACCAATGAAAAGGCAGTAATCGAACATTTACTTGGCAGCAAAACGGAACAAATTGAAACAAATATCAATTTGGCAGACAAAAATGTAACTAAAATTTTGTCAGTTAGTTCTTGTTTCTTTGTGGACAGCACAGAACTTTTAGTTGGCGAAGTTAATTTCTCTGGTTCGCTTAACACCAATGTTGTGTATATGAAAGAAGACGGAAATATGGAATATCTAAAAGCAACCACACCTTTTAGCAGCAAATATGAAAATGCTGGCGTTAATGTAAGCGGTGCAATTAGGTTGATTCCAAACATTGTTTCAAGCGAAATTGAAAAATTGTCTAATGACACTGCAAGAGTTAAAACAACTGTTGAAGTTTCTTTCTATCACCTTGAAAATCAAGATGTTCAAGTTTATGCTGGTGGCGATGACGATATCTTTGTTATGCAATCTGAAATTCCCCTTTCAAATTTCACAGGTAAAAACTGCTCAACATTCACACAACCTGTTGTGCTTGACAGCAAAATACCTGTTGGCGAAATCCTTTCTTTAAACGCAGGAGCAATCATCAAAAAAGTTGATTCTCTTGATAGTATGGTTATTTTTGAAGGAGAAGTTTTTGCTCGCGCACTTGTTACAACAAACGAAGATCGTCCGCTTTTAATTGCTCTTTCAAACTTTGAAAATTTCAGAGAAGAAATTGAAGACGGCAACGCAAAGAAAGACAGTGTAATTGAAGCGTGCGCAAGAGTTGTTTGCGAAAATGTTGAAGCCAAAGTTTTGGAAGAAAATCAAAGTGTTGAAATTTCCATACCAATAAGACTTTGCTATGAAATTTTTGAGAACAAAAACATCACAATCACAACTGATGCTTATGCAACAAAAAATGAAATTTCGCTTACAACTATCGGGTTCCAATCAACAGAACATTTAGGAAATGAAAATTTTGATTTCAAAATTGACGGAAATATCACTCTTGACGAGTCACTTCCTAGAATTGATAAAATTCTTGCTGTTGACGGCTCCTATATCACCTTAACGAATGTTGCTTACGAAAACAGAGAATTATTAGTTGAAGGAATTTTACATTCAACAGTGATTTACCTTAACGATGACGAAAATTCAATCAATTCAGTTGAAATTGAAATTCCATTCTCACAAACAGAAAGAACAAATTTAGACAACACTGATGTTAATGTCAAAGTTGAAACAATTTTATACGATGTTGATGCAACAGCAAAACGCGGCAGAGAGATTTTCATTGACGGCAAAATCAAACTTGGTGCTTGGTTTAATAAAACTGTTGCAAACGCTATCATCTCAGATATCGTTCGTGGCGAAGAAGTTGAACAAAACACATCTGCTATTGAAATTTACTACGCTGTTCCTGGTCAAACAATTTGGGACATCGCAAAAGATTTAAAAGTTGCCCAAGAAGTTTTGAGAGTTCAAAACCCAGAACTTACTGAACCGCTTACTGGTGGAGAAAAAGTTGTTTATTACAATCAAAAACGCGTTGATATATAGAAAAAATATAAAAAATACGAAAAAATCACGATATTTTCGTGATTTTTTTAACTTCTCATTAATATTAAAAACGCTTCTGCTGTTGCAATCGCATCAGCAAGTGCACGATGTGCGTTGTTTAAAGTTATGTCAAGGCGTTTTACAACATCTGACAATCTATACTTTGGAAGTCTAAGTTTGTTTCTTGCGATCACCAAACAATCTATGCCTGGGTTATCAAAAGTAAGCCCTTCCTTTTTTCCTGCATTATTGATAAATTTTTGGTCAAATTGAATGTTATATGCAACCAGCGTTGCACCCCTTGTCCAACGATAGAAATCTCTAATTGCAACATCGCCAGTTGGTGCATCACTAACCATTTCATTTGAAATATTGTTAATTTTTGTGGCTTCTTCTGGAATTGGTCTTTGTGGTTTAATAAGTGTTTGGAATTGTTCGCAAATGACGCCATTTTTAATTTTTACCGCTCCTATTTCGATAATTTCATCAACATCTCCATCAAGTCCAGTTGTTTCCGTATCAAATACAACATATTCCGTTTCCAAAACTTCTCTTGGAAGTGGTTTTTCTTTAATGAAAATATTTTCTTGCTTAACAATAGAATATGGCTTTGGTTTGACAACTTCATAGCCGTCTGAAAATTCAGATTTATACTCAATAATTTCAGGCAATTTGCAATATGAAATTGAATTTACATACAAAGTGAACTTTTTATTGAACTCTCTCACATCACCAACAATGATAACTTCGCCACCATTGAAAAGTTTATCCATTTTAACTTCATTTGCTTTTGTTGTGAAGTAACGAACTTCAATTTTTGCCGTTGTGTCATTCAAAACAAAAGCATAATAGAATTTTGTTTTACCTTTGCTTTTACCTTTTTTAGATTCATAACTTTTCTTTTCAAAATCTTCAATTCTACCTGCTAAAATAACAGAACTTTTCTCAAATTTAATATTTTTGATAAACTCTGGCAATGGTTCAATATCATGTCCAAAAATATTATCAACATCGCTAACACGATATCTTGGAATTTTTGGCATGACTGAAACTTTGTCGTAAGTCAACTTGTTTTGCTTTTCTAAAATGCCTTCCGTGTTAATATTTTCTTGAATTTTATCAATTTTAACTGTAAAATCGCATAAAAAGTTTTTTTCAAGAAATTTTCTAATTTCTTCTTCCAAATTTTTATTGGAATATAGTTCATATAATTCTTCGTTTAATACAAACGAAATTTCAATCCAAAAGCCTTCTCTTCTTATGTTGATTTTATCTTCATCTAAAAAAGTATAGACTGACGAATGGTTAGATTTAATGTAATTTAAAAGCGAAGACATAATAAGATCGGCGTCTAAATAACTCTTTTTAAATTTAACATATAAATCAGAATTTAAGTTTAAGGATTGCTTTAAAAAGTCGCTAATTTGCTTTTTATCTTCTTCACTCATTGTCTCTATGTTTTCTGGATACAAAAAGATAATTTCAACATATTTTTTTTGCTTGTCAAAATTTACTTCATATAATTTTAAATATGAGTATTTCTCGCCAAACTTATTCTTAATCTTTTGTGTTAAAATTTCCATATTAATTCACTTTGATAATATATGCAACTTTGCTGTTTTCATCTAATTTTACTTTATCAGAAATGCCATAGCCAGGAACAACATAAACTTCGTTTAAACTTGCAAGCACTGGCAAATCTTCCCTTTGCCTTAAAGGAATTTTCTTTTGTGAAAAGTATGTTTTTAGTTTTTGTGTGCCACCACCAAATTTTGTGATGATATCACCTTCTCTTCGATAGCGCCATTCAACATCTTCTGGCAACTTTTTGCTATCAATAATCAATTCGTTTTCATTTATTGTTAAATCTCTTGATTTTTTAACAACGACCTTTCCAAAATTTGGAAAATCTATGCTTCCGCATTTGAAACTCCAAGAACCAACTTTCTTTTCTTTTTGCTCGTTTGAAAGCGTAACAAAATCGTATTCTTTAAGCGCTGTCACGTCCATTGGTAATTTGATTTTATTTCCATTTTGACCATTCAAAGCAAGTGCCCTGATTAAATCAATATGTTTTCTTTCAATATCCTTTTCAACACCAATCTTTTTAAATGCTTTAAAAATCATTCTTGATGTTATTGCTGGCGAGTTAATAAAATATGATGTTGGAATTTTAACAACCTTTTTGCTCTCCATAAAAATTGCATTATCAATAATTTGTGATTTTATGTAGTCGTCATCTTCTTTGCAAGCACTTGCAAAATTGTTAATTGCAGTCACTGCATTTGGCCATTTACTGTTGATGAGTGGCATAATTTTATTTCTAATATAATTTCTTGAAAATTCGCAATCTTTGTTTGTTTCGTCTTCAACATAAGGTATGTCGTAATAATTTATATATTTTCTGATTTCATTTTTGGTTGTTTGAAGCATTGGTCTGATATAGATGCCTTCACTGAAAGTTTGCATGCCTTTTGCTCCGCCAACACCAGAACCGCGCAAAATATGGAGCAAAACGGTTTCTGCTTGGTCTTCCATATGATGAGCAAGTGCAATTTTATCTACAATATCTTTTTTGATAAGTGATTTAAAAATGCCATATCTTGCTTCTCTTGCAGCCGTTTCAAGCGATTGATTATTTTCAATGGCAAGTTTTTTTACATCAACTTTAAATTTATATGCTCTGATGCCAAGTTCGCGGCAATAGTTTACAACAAAAAAAGCATCTGATGCGCTTGCATCACGAAGACAATGATCAACTGTAACAGCAACCAATTCAAAATCATATTTTTCTTTGATATTATTAAGGTATGTTAAAAGCGCCATGCTGTCTTCCCCGCCGCTTACAGCAACAGCAATTCTTTCGCCGCTTTTTATTAATTTGTCTTGTGTAATCAATTTTTCAATATTTTCCATCGTTTTTCTCCAAAAAATTGTAATTATTTTTATTATAATCATTAAATTAAAATTTTCAAGCAAATTAACATGCAAAATTTGTTGTTTTAAATAATTTTTTAAAAGAAAAAAATCAAAAAGTTAATTTTTTAAACTATTTTTTTCGAATGTTTTGAATATTTTCGACAAATTACTGCACTTTCACCAATTTTTCGATAATATTTGCAAATTAATTTTCCAAAAAATCTATTTATTCAATTATGTTTGTGCTACCATTTTTATGTCAGCAAAAAGATTAAGTTTGGAGGAACAATGGAAACGCAAAATAATAAGACAACATTATTTATAGCAGATTGCAATCAAGGCAAAGAACTTGCCGAAATATTTAAAAAGGACAGTAAATTTGAAGTGCTTGGCGTAAGTGCTGATGGTGCTGAAACGCTCAGCGAAATCAAGAAAAACACACCAGATATTTTACTCATGGATGTTATGCTTCCGAGTTTGGACGGCTTTGCACTTATTGAAAATATTCAAAATTCAACATCACTTGTTAAAAAGCCAAAGATTGTTGTTGTAAGTTCTCTTACTCACGAAGGTTTTATAACAAAAGCAATGCAACTTGGAGTTAGTTATTTTATGATTAAGCCAGTTGACGAAAAGATTTTGCTTGATAGATTAAGTGAAATTGCAAATCTTGATAAACCAATAATAACATCAATTATGTCAAATGAAAATTCTGGCGAAAATATTGCAGCAAAATACAAAGCCAAAATAACCGAAGAAAAGATAACCAACATTTTCATCACGGTTGGTATCCCTGCCCACATCAAAGGTTATCACTTTTTAAGAGAAGCAATTAAACTCGCGATTGAAACACCTGAGATTATAAATTCAATAACCAAGAAATTATATCCTGCTATTGCAGAAAAATTTGACACAAGTCCAAGCAAAGTTGAAAGAGCAATTCGACACGCAATAGAAGTCGCTTGGAACAGAGGCAAAATTGAAAATATAAATTCATTATTTGGACTTCGCGTTTACAACAGCAATGAAAAGCCAACAAATGGCGAATTTATCGCTCTTGTCGCAGATAAAATGTTAATCGAAGGCGCATAAATAAGAAAACATCATTTATTGATGTTTTTTTGTGCCTTGACATATAATTTAATATAATGTATAATTATTTTTAATTAAGGAGTTATTATGAATAGAAAATTTTATTTAGTAATTGAAATTCACGACAACGAAATGAATGATGGCAAAACTCAAATAAATCTTAATGATTGCCCTCAAACTTGTTCTGGTATTTACACCAACTTAGAACGCGCACAGCAATTCCAAAATGATATTGACATAATAAATTGCAACAGCACAAAAATTGTTTATGATGAAGTCACTGAAAAAGATTTAAACGACCTTTCAAACACTCTTTGGTGGGGCTCAGACTGTTTGCAAGAACTTTATCTTGAAGCAGAAAGGTTTGGCATAAACTTCACATTAAATACACAAATTCTTAAAAAGATGGAAAATCTTGCAACAACATTTGACGAACAGCAAAAAACTTCAAAAGTCAAAAAAGATAGAGATTATAAAAAAGACAAAGAACTTGCAGATAGCATCAAAGCAAAATATAAAACTTATGTTGATGAAGACGGCAAGCTTTTTATCTCTTGTGAAGATGAAAAGAAAATGAAAGAAAGATACGACAAGATGAACGATTTTGATTTCATAAAATAACAAAATCACCTTTTTAGGTGATTTTTTAATAAAAATTATTCATTTACACAAAGTAGTAAATGGAGGTTTTTATGCAAAAAGGTTTTAATTTAGCAATTTGTTTTTTGCTTTTACTACTATCAATATTCTGTATAAACAAACCGATAGGAAAAGTGCAAGCAGATACAAACACAAAAGAAATCACCGTTTTTGGCTCAGCAGTTGTCAACGCAACACCTGATGTTGCTGTCGTGAATGTTGGAATTGAAAATTTAAACACGAACATAAATGTTGCAGTTGAAGAAAACAATGGAACGATGTCAAAAATAATTGATTATTTAAAATCAATAGGAATCACAGAAGAAAACATTCAAACAAAAAATTACTCAGTTTACCAACGATACAATTATAATGATGGCGAAAAATTTTTAGGTTACCAAGTTGACAACAGTTTGGAATTTAAAACAACTGATTTACAAAATCTGAGTTCAGTTTTAACGAAACTTACCGACCTTGGTGCGAACAGACTTGGCGGCATCACCTTCACTTGCTCAGACCTAGAAAACTATTATAACAAAGCGTTAAAACTTGCCTTAGAAAATGCAAAGTCAAAAATGGAATCTCTTACCGATGAAAATTTGAGCGTGTGTAAAATTGAAGAAAAGAGTTTATATTCAAATGAAATTTACAGAGATTCAGCATTTGTTTTAGCAAGAGCAAATAAAGAATCTATTGTAAAAGGTAGTTTACAAATAGAAGCAAAAATCGAAGTTAAATTCTGTAAATAATAAAAAACATGCAAAATCGCATGTTTTTTTAATTAAATTATATAATTTTTGATTTCTTCAACAAGCCCGAGTTCTTCTTTTGTGAATTCTTTATATTTACCTCTAACAAGTCCGCCAAGCAAAAATGGGCCAACCGATACTCGTTTTAATAGCACGATATTTTTATTTATTGCTTCAAACATACGCCTAATTTGCCTGTTTTTACCTTCGTCAATTACAACAGAAAGCCTTGTTAATTTGCCATCAAATTTTATTGGAGTAACTTTTGCTTTTGGCAACCTTTCCCCTTTTTCAACAACGCCAGCACGCATAACCGCAAGTTCGCTTTCAGAAATTCTACCTTCAATCGTAACAACATATTCCTTTTCAATTTCAAAAGATGGGTGCGACATTGCTTTTGCAAAATCTCCATCGTTTGTAACCAAAATCAAACCTTCTGTATTGTAGTCTAACCTACCTATTGAAAATAGCCTATGTTCTTTTGGCAAAAGCTCATATATGGTTTTACGGCCTTTTTCGTCAGAAGCGGAACAAATATATCCTTTTGGCTTATGCAATTTCAAATATATAAACTCATTTTGCAAAGAAACTGGCTCTCCAAAAGCCAAAACTTTGTCTTTTTTTTCGTCAATAATTGTTCCAAGTTCAGTTATGACTTTCCCGTTTACTGTTATTTTCCCTTGTGAAATAAGTTCGTCACATTTTCTACGAGATGCAACACCTGCACTACTTAAAAATTTATTTAATCTCATCTTTTGTCCTTAAAAGTTAAATATTCCATTGGTCAACGATTTCCCAAATCTTATCAAGATATTTTATGGATTTAACATTTTCCATTGTATATATATTTTCTTTAAAAAGCAAATCTTTATCTAAATAAATTTCAATTTCGCCGATTTTTTGTTCTTTAACAACTGGAGCATCTAAATTTTCAGGTTGATTTCTCACAATTTTTACGCTTTGATATTCTTCATCAGTCAATGGATAACTAAAACCATGTTTTGTCACCGTTTGAACAAATTCTTGGTCGCCGTTCGTTACTAAAATGCTATCACCTTGTGCATAAGGTTCTAAAAGCTCGTGCATTTTAAATTTTTTAAAGCACAAATTCATAAGCCTTGCACTTTCTTCAAACATTGGTCCACAATTTAAAACAACAGAAATAAGCGTCATTCCATCGCGAGTACATGAACAAACAAAACACCTGCCTGCATTATCTGTAAAACCCGTTTTAACGCCTGTGCAACCATCAAGAGTTTTTAAAAGTCTGTTTTTATTTGATAACAATCTTGGCTCGTTTTCCTTGCTTCCAGTTACTCTAACATTTTTTGTTGCGATTATTTCCCTAAACATATCATTTTTCATACCCTCGGCAGTTATAAGTGCAAGGTCAAAAGCCGATGTGTAATGTCCGTCAGCATCAAGTCCATGAGGATTTGCAAAATGAGTGTTTTTAAGTCCAAGTTCGCTAGCCTGAGCGTTCATCATTTCCACAAACTTTTCTTCACTGCCACCTATATGATAAGCAAGAGCCATTGCAGCGTCATTTCCTGATGGCAACATTAGCCCAAACAAAAGTTCTTTAACTGTCAACTTTTCGCCCTTTCTGAGATACATGCTTGTCCCTTCAATCCCAATTGCATTATCGTGAATAGTTACAACTTCATCAAAATTTTTCGTGTTTTTGCAAGTTACAAGAGCAGTCATGATTTTAGTTGTGCTCGCCATTGCAAGTCTATCGTCCTTGTTTTTCTCTTCCAAAACTCTGCCAGTTGATGCTTCAATAACCACCATTGCTTTTGCGGGGCATTCGCCGTCAGCAAAAACTTTTGATTTTGATGCAAGAATAACGGAAAATAAAAAACTTGCAAGCATTATAACTGACAAAATTATTAAACAACATACAAACAATTTTTTGTTTTTTAAATTCATATTTCTACTCCTTATTATCCATTTTGTTTTTTAAATATCCGCCCAATTTTGTCAACTTATCCATCAAATTTTCCATAAGCGCAGCATTTGCTGTTGATACAAATTTAATTTCATTTGGCGTGTTGACAATGAAACCAATAGGAGTTGACGAAATTCCACCGCCCGAACCACCAGCCATTGGATAACAAGTGCCAACTCTGCGAGTGCTTAAATCAGCATATTCTCCACCACCAACAACAAAGCCAATTGTAAGTTTTGAAACAGGAATAATAGCCGTCCCATCAGGCAATATTTTTGCTTCACCAAAAATTGTTGATGAACTTGTAAGCGATTGCAAATTATCCATTGTTTCTGCAATTAAATTTTTTATTGAACTATTCTTTTCATATTCTTTCATAAAAACTCCAAAAATTTTTCAAAAAATAGTTTGATTATTTTTCGATTTTTTATTAAATAAATTTAAAAATATTAAAAAATAATTAAAAAATGTAATAAAAATCGCATTTTTTATTAATTTTTATTGTATTTTTCTTTCAATTAACCTGTCTGTGCGAGTTCGCAAAATCGCAATTATAATTGAATAAATTACATCTAAAATTGAAATGGACATTCTAACATTAAAACATAAAATAAAATTATTTTCAGTAAAACTTGTATGAGTAACAAGGTTGCAAGACGCTGATGGGCGCTTGTTTTTTATATACGCAAAAACGCCCAAGATAAAATCACTTACCCCACTGGATAGTATTGCAGAGTAGAAAGGATTTTCTAGTCCAACACGCATATAGCAATTAAGTGAGCGGAGTTTGATTTTGTCTTTTATCTCATCATTAAAAAAGCGTAAAAATTTAAGTTCTGGTTCACCCACAGCAATTTCGTCTTTGCTACGCTTATGGTTTTTAATAATCAAAATTTGATTGCCTTTAATTTTAATTTTCAAATTGATAATTTTAATGCCCCATAATTTTATTGCAATTACGCCATGATTTGTTTTTAAACTGTAAAAACATTTTCCCTTAAAACCAAGCGGGATTATTAATAAAATTATAAAAAAAATAAGAAACAATAAATATAAACTTTCCATTGCTCTTATTTTTTGCAATTAATAAATTATTATTAAAAAAGAAAAAACACCTAATTTAAGGTGTTTTTTAATTATTTTCTATTTGTTTTGATGCATTTTGTGCATGCTTTAACTTTCTTTTCTTTTCCGTCTTCTACGATTGTTGTCTGTTGAAGATTGATGTCCCATGTTCTGTTTGCTTTTCTATTACTATGGCTAACAACATGGCCTGACATTTTGCCTCTTCCGCAGATTTCACATACTTTACTCATATATGCTTTCCTCCATTTTTATTCTGCTACTTCGCAGATGCTTACTAATTTTTTGCATCCGCTCTTTTCAAACTTAACTTTTCCATCTGTAAGCGCAAATAGAGTGTAGTCTTTTCCAAGTCCAACATTTTTACCTGGATATACTTTGGTTCCTCTTTGACGGATAATTATTGAGCCAGCCAATACAAATTGACCATCTGCTGCTTTAACGCCAAGGCGTTTTGAATTACTATCTCTGCCGTTCTTAGTTGAACCGCCACCCTTTTTGTGAGCGAAAAGTTGAATATTAAATAATTTCATTTTCGACCTCCACTTTTAAATATTTTTTATATTCTTTTTCAATTCTTTGTGATGATATTTTTAATGCTTTCAAAATGTTTTGAGCATTTATAATTTCGTTTTCTGAAACATTTTTTGCAAAAGTTAAATCAAACTTTGCGTTTTTATCATTTCTTTGCACATTTAATTTGATATTCATAACTTCGGAAAGGCAAATCTCTGCGTTTTGCACAAGCGATGAAATCGCCGCACAAACAATGTCTTCCCCACTGCTAGCATAGCCTGCATGACCATTACAAGTGAAGCCAATTATCAAATTATTCTTTTCTTTAAAAACTAAATTTATCATCTTACTTAATAGCCGTTATTTTCAATTTTGTATATGGTTGTCTATGACCTTGTTTTCTGCGAACATTTTTCTTAGCTTTGTATTTGAAAACAACAATTTTGTCTCCTTTACCATGTTCAACAACTTCGGCTTCAACTGTGCAGCCTTCAACATAAGGACTGCCCGCTTTTACATTTTCACCATCGGAAACTAACAATACATTCAAATTGATTTTATCGCCAACATTGCGTTCTAATTTTTCAACTTCAATGAATTGACCTTCTTCAACTTTGTATTGCTTTCCGCCAGTTTCAACTATTGCAAACATTACAAGTACCTCCTCTAACCAGACTCGCTTTTATGGTGATGACTTTTGCCATAACTTAAAAAACCACTTCAACGCGGTAACATGGTAAATTTAACATAAAAAACACTTGTTGTCAAGTGTTTTTAAAGTGAATTTTAAAATTCATATTCTTGATTTTTGTTTTGATTTTTATCTGGCAAAAATCTATTTGTGCAATCGCGCGAAACAAGTTCTTCCGCAAAATATCTATACTTTTTAGTTAATGGATCATTATTTTCCATAAAGTCATCATTCAATGCACAAGAATAAGTTCCGTAATTATTTTCTACAACTTTTTGAACGACCTCTTTTTTCATTTCATCGTCCATAGACATGAGTTTTCTGCAAGTTTTTTCGCCCAAAAACATAAAAGTTGTTTTACTTATATTGCCATTTTCGTCTAAATATGTTTCAGCAAAAGTTCTTTCATAGTTTTTGATTTTATTTTCAATCTCTTGTTTATTATAAAAATCAACTGCCAAACAATATCCAAGCGCAAGTGCTGCTTTTCTGTCTATTTCGTCACCAACAGCAATAGTAATTTTTACTTTACCATCATAATTATCCATCGCTGCGTAAATGTTATCTGCTCTCAACATCACACCGAGTCTCATATTCATAAACTCTGGAATCATGAAGATATCTACACCTAAATGCGAATACATTTTATTGCTATCCAAAAACTTGTCAACGGCCTTTTTTGCATGCCATCTGTCAGAATCTTCCTTAGAAATATTGAATATTTCAGCCATAATTTCTCCTAAGCGTTTTGTAAGTTATCCAGCGTTACATCTTTAACACTATTTTCTATTATATCATTAATTTGATTTTTGTAAAGAGCTAAAATTTGATTGATAGACGCAACAATCGCAGCAGATTTTGAAGAACCATGCGATTTTATAATTATTTTTTTGCAACCCAAAAATGGAGAACCACCATAAGCATCAAAATCATAAATTTTTTTCATTTTTTTGATACTTTTTCTCATAGTTAAAGCACCAAGTTTGGTAAAAACATTTTGCATAAACATATTTTTAAGTTCATCAATCATGAGTTTTAATGCGCCTTCCGTTGATTTTAAAAGCACATTTCCAGAAAAGCCATCGGCAACAACAACATCATACTTGCCACTCATAATATCTCTTGCTTCCATATTTCCAACGAAATTAATATTCATTTTTTGAAGCATTGGAAAAACTTCTTTTGAAAGTTCATCACCTTTATGATTTTCTGTTCCAACATTCAAAAGAGCAACTCTCGGATTTTCTTTTTTAGTCATGCATGTGTAATATGCACTGCCCATAGCGGCAAAATGACACAAATTCAATGCGTTTGCGTCCATATTTGCACCGCAATCAATAAGCAAAACTTGGCTGCCAGTTTTTGTTGGCATAAATGGAGCAAGTGCTGGCCTTGAAACACCTTTTATCCTACCAATTTTTAAAAATCCGCCCGCCAAAATTGCTCCCGTTGAACCAGCAGAAATCAATCCGATACAATCTTCGTCATGCCTTAAAATATCAAAACATTTTGCGAGTGACGAATCAGTTTTTTCTTTAATTGCTTTTGTTGGAACATCGTCATTTGTGATAATATCAGGTGCATGAAAAACGACAATTTGGTTACCGCTATATTTCAAATTTTCAAGTTCCTTGTTTACTTTGGCTTCATCGCCACATAAACAAATTTGAAGATTTTTATCTTTATAACCATTTAAAAATTCAACTGCACCTTTAACGATTTCCCCAGGAGCATTATCTCCCCCAAAAGCATCAATAACAATTTCCATATTTTCTCCGATTAACCTAATTATTGCAAAAATAGTCAATTTTTACAAGCGATTTGCTTTTTAAATTGAAAAATGGTGGCAATGCCACCATTTAATTATGCAAATTTTAAATTTATTGACAATTTTCTTCTTCAACAACAATCATAGATTTGTTTTTTGCAACTGGATATGAAGCAGCACTGCCCAAAACTGAAACAACTTCTTCGCTTTGATTTCTAATTTTTTTCATATCTTTTGCAAAATGTTCTTTTCTTTGTTCTGCACTTACTTTTCCTGTTGCAATGATAGCATCTATGAATGCATTAACTTTTGTGCTGTTTGTGAAGATATTTAAAACATGTTTTTCGTTGTTTGCAATTTCAATTTCTTTTGCTTCGTTTATATATGTTTCTTTATTCAAAACTGCATAAGGTAAAACGATTTTAACAATTTCTTTTTTCATAACTTTCCTTTTAGATGTGCTAATTATACCCTAAGAAAAGTCACTTGTCAATAGTTTTTTTCAACGAAAATTCAATTTCTTGCTATATATCTTTAAATTCATATTCACTTTGTTAACATAATTATCTGTTTCGCGATATGGTATTTTTTTTAATGTTTGTTTATCCTCAGAAAACTCGTTTGAATTTAACCACTCACCAACCTTTCCTTCGCCAGCATTATAGGCACATAAAGCGGTGTTTACATCTTTAAATTTGTTTATCAAATATGCCAAATAATATGTTCCTATTCTAATATTCAAATTAGCGTCAAAAAGTTTACCATCAGATTTTTCATAGTCAAACAATTCGATTTGTGACAATCTTGGAACACTGCTATTTTGTTTTGATATCTTGTTTAGTATCCATTCTGCCGTTGAAGGCATGATTTGCATAAGTCCAATCGCACCTTTATTTGAAACCGCCTTTTCGTTATAATGACTTTCCGCATTGATTACGCTTGCAATTAGTTCTTTTTGAACTCCAAATTCTTCACTTGCTGCATTTATTTCTTTGGTATATTTCACTGGATATTGAATGTTGTTATAGCAAAAAATCATTGCCCCTAGACCTGCAAGAATTACAGCAACAATTATTGATGATATAATGATTTTCCACTTCATAAACTTATTATATGGAAGTTCAAAAAACTTAATACAAGCTTACAAAAAAATATTTTGCAAATTTGATAAAAATTGTTGACATTTAAAAATTGATATGATATATTAAACCACGCTGATGGAAGTTTAGCTCAGTTGGTTAGAGCACCTGCCTTACAAGCAGGGGGTCATAGGTTCGAGTCCTATAACTTCCACCATATTGTGGGCGCAATATCTGTTAAATATAGATGTTGTGCCCCTTTTTTATTTTAGCTTTACAAAATACATATAAAAAGACCTATGCAAAACAAATCTTTATAAAAATGAATTTATTTACATATTATTTTGGTCTAAAATGATTGTACTTTTAGCTGAACTATGATATATATTCAATATGGAGTGTTTTATGCAAATTTCACTTAAAGATGTTTATTTATTAATAGACGATACAAAATCTATTAAATTGTGTGTTCTTAACAAGCAAAAAACAAAAGTTAAAACTTTAACAGACAACAAAGAATATTATTTATTAAATGATGGAAAAATTCAAAATGCTGAAATAACCGAACACATCAATTTCATTTATTACAAGCGTGGCATCGTAACACAATTTTATCAAACTGAAATTAACAATATATCAACTATCATTTTCCCTATTATCCTTACAATAGAAGCGCAAGAGGAACTTGGCTGGGGGGACTTTATTGCCTTGCTTCCAGAAAAAAATGATGAAAAAACCAAGAACAATTTATCAGATAGCTATAAGGGAAATAAGTTTTTTGATTATATGAAAGATTATTTGTATTTAATTAACGAAAAACAAGTAAAAGTTCTAAACGACTATTTAATGAGTTTATGCGGCATTGACGAATTTAATTTCATAAAAAATGAAAACATTTACAAACCTTTAAGCTTGCAAAATATCTATACCATTGAAAAGACAATGAATGATGTTAAAAACAATAAAATTACCAAAATAAACGAACAAAACATTGAAAAATAAAAAACACCCACGATTGTGAGTGTTTTATTTTTACTTCGATTAAGCGATGATTGAAGAAACAACGCCTGAACCAACAGTTCTGCCACCTTCACGGATAGCGAAACGCAATCCTTGTTCGATAGCGATAGGTGTGATAAGTTTAATTGTCATGCTAACATTGTCGCCTGGCATAACCATTTCAACGCCTTGTGGAAGTTCGATTGTTCCTGTAACATCAGTTGTTCTGAAGTAGAATTGTGGACGATAACCATTGAAGAATGGTGTGTGGCGTCCGCCTTCTTCTTTCTTAAGAACATAAACTTCTGCTTTGAATTCTGTGTGAGGCTTAATTGAGCCTGGTTTGCAAAGAACTTGTCCTCTTTCGATTTCGTTTCTTTGAATACCACGAAGAAGAAGACCTACATTATCTCCTGCTTGAGCTTCGTCAAGAAGTTTTCTGAACATTTCAACGCCAGTAATAACTGTTTGTTTGTTTGAACCCATACCAACAATTTCTACTGTGTCGCCTACTTTAACAGTTCCTCTTTCTACTCTACCTGTTGCAACTGTTCCACGACCTGTGATTGTGAAAACGTCTTCAACTGGCATCAAGAAAGGTTTATCTGTATCTCTTGTAGGTTCTGGGATATATGAGTCAACTGCATCAAGAAGTTCTTGAATTGGTTTGCACCATTCACTATTAATGTCACCAGCTTGGCAAGCTTCAAGAGCTTTAAGAGCTGAACCTTTAATAATTGGTGTTGTATCTCCTGGGAATCCATAAGATGAAAGAAGGTCTCTAATTTCCATTTCAACAAGTTCAAGAAGTTCTGGATCATCAACTTGGTCAACCTTATTCATGAAAACAATGATATAAGGAACGCCAACTTGACGAGCAAGAAGAATGTGTTCTCTTGTTTGAGGCATAGGACCATCAGCGGCTGAAACAACTAAGATTGCTCCATCCATTTGTGCTGCACCTGTGATCATGTTTTTAACATAGTCAGCGTGTCCTGGGCAGTCTACGTGAGCGTAGTGCCTTTTGTCTGTTTGATATTCAACGTGAGCAGTATTAATAGTAATACCTCTAGCCTTTTCTTCTGGCGCTTTGTCGATATCATCATACTTCATAGCTGCTGCGTTGCCTTTCAATGAGCTGTAGAAAGTGATAGCTGCAGTTAAAGTAGTTTTACCATGGTCAACGTGGCCGATAGTACCAATGTTAACGTGTGGTTTGCTTCTGTCAAATTTTTCCTTTGCCATTTTTAATATCTCTCCTTAAAAAAATTTTGGATAATCTCCAATTCGGCATTATATTAGCATAAAAAAAAATCTTTTGCAACTATTTTTTAATATTTTTTTATATTGTTTTCAACGAAATCTTTTTTTCCAACTATTGACAAAGTCAAAAAAATATATATAATTATCTTTAAAGAAATGGAGGAGATTATGGAACAAAAAGATTCATTATCATTCACAATTCCACAAAAACAAAAAGTTAATGGAAAATATCAAGATATCGGCAGCCAAGTTGTTAGTGTTTCAAACTATAACGACATCATAAATTTTGGCAAAAACTTAACTGAAAGCCACTCACCTGTCTGCTCAATAATTAAAAATGACAACCAACTTTATTTGATGGTTGACAAAAATTTTGAGCAATTAAAAGACTTACAGATTTTCTCAGATGCCGAAAACGAAAACTACAATGTTTACAAACTTAAAAATGTAACAATGTATGCTAATGAAGACATCTCCTTTGCTCTTAACAATCCTGATGCAAAATCTTTCGGAAATATAACAATTAAATCAAAGGGCATCATTCATGAAAAAAATGGTGTTCAAACAACTTTGCTTAAACTTGAAAGTGAAAACCTAAATGTTGAACTTCCAAAAAATATTGTTGAACTCACACAAAACGATGCAGCACCTATTCAACTTAGAGCATCAAAACAAGCAAAACGCTGTGCCCTTCCAGCTCAAATGTTTGAAACATTAAAAGCAATGGAAGCTAACGGCTCACCAAATATCAAAGTTAAAGAATGGGCAAATGTTGGCAAAAAGGGTCAAACTTTAAGAATCGCTCTTTATGGCGACAGAATTTTAGTTGGTGACGGCGTTGAACTTAAAGAAGTTTATGCGGGCTTTAAAGTTGTCCCAGATATGGGTAATAATGGCGAAGTGACAGACAAAAAAGATTTGATTGTTCGCTTTGATAAATCAAGCGAAAAAGTTGGAGAATCTAAAAACTCAAAATTGGTTGACGGATTATCCCCTGAAATTATTAAAGAAATAACAGAATTCTTGCCACAAGAAAAAAATGGTGAAAAAGTTGTTGACGAAGAAACAAAAGCAGATATTGAAAAAATGCAAATTGAATCTATCAAGTCTTTAACAAAACCTGGCATTAAAGTTGGCATTAATGCTTTTGAAAATACAAATGCAGAGCCTGCGATTCAATCGTTGGAAGATGTAAACGCTTTCACTCCAATACAGCCAGAACCTGAAAAACCCGTTGTTGAAGAACCAACACCAGAACCTGAACCTATAACAGTGCTTGATCCAACGAAAGAAGAAACAGTTCAAGAAGAAAAACAAGAAAATGCTGAACAACCAAAAGCGGAAGACAAGCAAGAAGATAATCAAAATGGCAAAGATGATAAGGCAGACGGCAAAGATGGTAAAGCAAAAGATAAAAAGCCAGACGACAAACAAATACCTGGTTGGAAATTGTTACTATCAGGAATTTTCGCAATTATCGCATTTGCATTGTGTATAGCAACCGCATTGATGCCTGGCATTCCATTTGCAATTCCTCTTATGACTGGTTTATTAGGCGCTGCAACTGCAATTCCAACACTTGCGGCATCGGGAAGATATGTTAAAAAGGCTATTGACAAGAAAGCAGCTAAAAAGAAAGCGAAAAAAGCAGCAGCCAAAGACAATTCAGAAGAAAAACAAACTGATAACCAAAAAACCGAAGAAAAAGCAGTTGTAAAAGAACAAAGCAAGAAAAAACAAAAAGATAAAACCGCTTCTAAACAAGAAAAAATAAATTCAAAGCAAGAAAAAGCTGAGAAAAAAGCAGAAATTAAAAAACAAAATGAAGCTAGGGTTTCACAAGAAGAAACAGATCAAAAATTTAACGATATTTTAAATAAAACAAACAAAACTATTGATACTCTTGAAGATTACAACAACTATTATGGCAAAGATGCTAAAAAGGCAGAAAATCAAGAATTATATAAAGATTCAAAAGAATGTGTAGATGAGCTTAAAGAATTAAGAGACCAAATTGTAAATGCTGAAAAAAATAATGAAAATTATAATAAAATTATGGAATCAGCCGCAAATATAAAATCTAAACATTCAAACACTATCAAATTGATAAAAAGAACATACAACAAATCTAGCGTTCAAGAGCCTTAAAAAAATAAACTCCACTTAATTGTGGAGTTTTTTGATTAAAAAACTGACTGCCAAGGCAATCAGTTTTATTTTTATAGTGGTAGGTCTTTCTTTTGAAATCTGATACTACCAATGAGAAAGCAAATCAAGCCGATTCCAACAAGTATAGCCCATTTCCAAATAAATGTTGTTGTTCCCGCAAGAATGGAATTTACATCAAACAAAGTGATTATTGTTACATAATTGAAGAAATTTAATGAACTTAACCTAACAACTGATGGCATAATTTTTGAACCAAATAATCCAAGCATTGACGCGACAAGGAAGAACATATTAAGTCCGCCACCAATATTCATTGAGTGCTTGCTTCTATTGAACAAGCAAGAAGCCATAAATGAAATTCCGCTCATCGCAAACATTGTTAAGAATGCTCCAAGGTTAATCAAAACCAAATCTCCATAAGTTAGTGTAATTGCCGATGAGTCGACAATTCGTAAACAAACTAAACTTGTTACAGTTGTTACACTGAACATTGCAAAAAGAGATAAGACTAAATATAGTGCTTGTGTAAATATAACTTGTTTTCTTTTTGTTGAAGTTGATAATATGTATGCCATTGAGCCACTATCCACTTGACCTGCAATTAAGTTGTTTGCAACCATAATCATATAAATAATTGGTAATAATAGGCCAGCCATTTTGAAGAATATTGAGCCAATTATCATGCTATACATATCCATTTCGCCGAGTTCTGAAAGTCCATCAGAAACATCTTTTGGCAATGTTGAAATGAAACTTGAAGTGATATCGCCAGCAATATTGGTTTTGATTTCGTTTTGTTTTGCTGAGATTTCTTCTGGCGTCATTGTTGATGTGTCAACAAGGCTATAATCGTAATTATATCTTGCGATATAAGTTACAAGCGTGTTTTGTGAAATTGTTTTGATATTGTTGTAACCATCACTACCTGCATAGCCATATTCAGCATATTTTTCAGCAGAGACTTTGAAAGATGCAAGTTGATTTAAAATCTTATCAACATTTTCTTCTTTTACCATGTTGGCTGCTAAAAATATTGATGAATTGTTTCTTGCATATTCTGAAATATATTCTGCTCTATCCGCCGCCATAACAGTTGTTATGTCATAGGTTGGCGCTGTCTCACCAACTGATGTATAGAACTCATCAAATTGATGTCCTGCATTTAAAACACAAAAAATCAAACCTTGAACTTCTTGTGCTTCGTCACTATCCGCAGCATAGCCAAGGCTAGAACACAATGCAGCAGTGTATGCTTGTAATTTATTGACAGCATTTGCGTAGGCTGCAGTTGCATCACCTGTTGCTAAATATCCTTGTTTGAAATATTCATCAAAAGTTGTTAATGCATTCGCTGAAATATCGTAATAATTAATAGCCCGTTTTTCCATGTATGATTCAATGGTGCTATCAATTATGGTATCGCTTATTCCTTCGGTCATTTTTGAAATATTACCGCTTCCAGAAATAAGCATAACACAAGCAAGCATAAAGCACACTGCAAATGCGACAATCGCCCACATAAGTCCGTTCGCTTTGCAAGTTTGTTTAAAAAGTGCTTTACTAAACATTTAATTTTCCTCCTTAAATTTATTTTCCATGATTTTATTATTGATTAATATATTCTTAAAATGTTTTTCAAGAGTATATTTAACCTCTGCGATAAATTTAACATCATAATTATGTAGTGACTTAAACAACTTATTTATTTCATTATTATTAATATTGATTGTCACTTGATTGTATTGTTCTTGATCACGAATTATTTTGTATTTAAGTTTTTTAAACTTTTCATAATCTGTTTTATTTTTAAATTCAATTTTAAAATCTTTGCAAGGACGATTTCGCACATCTTTATCCATGTCTGCGATTGCAATTATGTGCCCACGGTCAATTAAAACAACTCTATCGCAAGTATCTTCCATTTCATTGAACAAATGACTGCTCATAAAAATTGTTTTGCCCTTTTTATGCTCCTGTTTAATAATATCCAAAAAAGCAAGTCGCATAAGTGGGTCAAGCCCTGTTGTTGGTTCGTCCAAAATTAAAATATCTGGATTATTCATAAGTGCCGCAACAAGAGCTGTTTTTTGTTTCATGCCTTTACTCATTCTTTTTAAATTTGCTCTTGGGTCTAATTGCAATTTTTCAATTAAATTGTTAGCAAAAGTCATGTCTTTCAAGCCATAAAACTCTGCTTGACTTTTCAAAAATGCTGTGCCTGATGGCAAATCTGGAAATGCAATTTCGCCTGGGACATATCCAATGTGTTTTGCAATTTTACTTGCATTGTGCCAAGTTTCAAGCCCGTCAACATACGCGTTGCCACTTGTTGGTTTTAAAAATCCCATTATGTTTCTAATTGTTGTTGTTTTGCCAGAACCATTCGTTCCAACAAAACCGACCATTTCGCCCTTTTTGATTGTTAAGTTAACATCAAAAATGCCTCGTCCTTCACCATAATCTTTTGTTAAATTTTGAAGTTCAATAGTTTCCATTACAACGCACCTCCAAAATCTTTATCTTCTTTATAGAATTTCATGAAATAATCTTCTAATGTTTCTTTTATATTTGAAAATTCTTTTATGTTTAAATGTGAAAGCAATTCAACCAATAAATTTATATGTTTATCGTCAACAGCAATATAAGTCCAAAGTTCACTCTCATTTTTATCTAAAACTTTGATAATTTTACCATCTTTACAAATTTTGTTAAAGTCTTGATAATCTTCTTTACTCAAAAAATCTATTTTATAAAATTTTGTTGAAGCATGTTTCAAGTCGTTCGCAATAAATTCGGAAACAATTTTGCCATCTTTAATAATTGCAATTCTATCGCAAGTTGCGTCAACTTCTGAGAAAATATGGCTAGACAAAAGTATTGTTTTGCCCCTTTCTTTTTCTTTTTTAATAAGTTGTATAAAAACTTCTTGCATAACAGGGTCAAGACCGCTTGTTGGTTCATCCAAAATCAAAATGTCTGGGTCGCTCATAAATGCAACAACAATTGCAAGTTTTCTTTTAACACCTAAACTCATGCGTTTAGTTTCGCCCTTTAAAACAACATCGTCAAGCTCAAACAAGTTCAACATTTTGCTAAGTTGTTCTTCATTATGTATTTTTTGCATATTTTGCATCATGCGAATAAATTGCCACCCTGTCAAGCCTTGTGGAAGCGCTATTTCGCCAGGAATATAACCCACTTTGCTTAGAAATTTATAATAATTCTTAAAAGTTGGCATACCTAAAATATAGGTTTCACCTTTTTGTGGTTTAGAAAAACCCATTAAATGCCTAATTGTGGTTGACTTACCAGCGCCGTTTGGACCTAAAAAGCCAAAAACTTCGCCTTGATTGATTGCAAATGAAACATCAAAAACGCCCCTGCCGCTGCCATAATCTTTTGTTAAATCTTTAACTTCAATTACACTCATGTTTTTTCCTTTTATACAACAATATTATATAATGTATATTTAAAAATGTTTATCGTTTTCTTTAACTTTTCTATACAAAATTTTTATAATTCCTTTTGTTTTTTTCAAGATTGTGATATATTTTTTATAGGAGATAAAATTATGGAAAAAACAAAAAAGCCTTGGTGGGTAAAATTAATCAGTGCGATTGCTGGAATTATTATTTTTGTCGCACTCGTGCTTGTCGGAATTTGGGCATTCTTCAAAATCAAATACGATGTGAATCTTATAAGCACAATTTCACAAGTTAAAACACTTAACTCAGAAGTTAATGAGAGCGAAAAATTCCCTAACGCATTTAATATTAGCGATATGGAATCTGCAAAATTGGCAATCAATGCAAAATCCGCAGACTTAGTTACTGGTAACGCAACAGATGGTTACACAATTCGCACAGGTTCTGGGCTCAACGCATTGACTGGCGAAATAAAATTGACAGACAAACAAATCGCCGCTATCATTGATAACCTTATGCACGAAGACGGCAACTCTGCAACAGTTCAAATCGGAGATAAAAGTTTGCAAATTGAACTTGTTCAAGTAAACTTTGTAAACATTGAAGAAAATAGTGCCGATGTCAACATTGTTATCAAATTGAATACAAAAGAAATCAAAGACTCAATGTCAAGTTTCCCATTAAGCATGGTTTCAAAATATGTTCCAGAAACATTGTATTTTTCATCAACTGTCACTGTAACAAAGTTGGAAGGACAATTCAATTACAAAATTGAAAGCAAAGAACTTTCTATAAACAACTTAACAGCAGAAGAAACACAAGAGTTTGTTAAAGTTTTGAATATCGCTCTTCATTGCGGCACAGCAGACGAACTTTGTTTAAGTTTAGGTTCACCATTCATTAACGCATTGATTGGAAACGAAGAAAATGATGGCTTCACTTATTCCTTAAAAGGTCTTGGAGCAACAGATTATGACTTCGTAATTGAAGGCGAAACAAAATATTATGTTATAAAAATTGCAGGTTAAAAACCTGCTTTTTTAAATCAAATTATAAAAAAATACGATTTTTATCGTATTTTTTAATGTTTTTATAGGTTTTTACAATAATTAACAAATTCATCAATATTAATTTCTTGTTTATCGCCAGTTTTAATTTCTTCAATTTCAATCTTGCCATTATCAACGCTTTTTCCAATAACTGCCATGTAAGGCGAACCAACAATTTTAGAATCTTTTATTTTTGCGCCGATAGATATTTCTTGTCTGTCGTCAAACAGAACTTTAACACCCGCATTTTCAAGTTGATTATAAAGTTCTGTTGCAAGTTCGTATTTTTCTTTGTCATCAGTTTTTGGAATCATATAAATCATATATGGTGCCACACTCTTTGGAAGAGAAATTCCGTCAAACTTGCCGTCTTTGGTTATTATGCTGTTTTCATAAATCATCGCGACAGTTCTACCAATGCCAATTCCGTAGCAACCCATCATATATTCTTTTACATTGCCATCACTGTCAACATAATTGCCGTTCATTGTTTTTGAATATTTGTTGCCAAGTTGGAAAATGTGTCCAAGTTCAACCGCTTTTCTTGAAATAACATTGTTAATATTTTTAATACCATAAGTTTCAAGCAAATATTGAGCAGCGTCTTCCCTTTCCAAAAGTTCGGAATTGAATGTTTGTCCAGACTCTGAATCGTATAAGATATTATCTTCCCCAATATCAGACAAACACATAAATTCTTCAGATTTACTGCCACCAATAGCACCGCTATCTGCACCAACTGGTTGCACTTTTAATTCCATTTTATTGAAAATATCCATATACGCTTGTTTCATATGCGCATATTCTTTGTCTAAATCTTCTTGATTGCGTCCAAAGCTATATGCATCAAGCATTTCAAATGCTTTTCCGCGAAGCAAATATCCCCTTGTTCTGATTTCGTTTCTGAATTTTGGACCAATTTGGAAATATGTTACAGGTAATTGTTTGTATGTTGATAATCTTTTTCTTGCAAATGCAACTATCGCTTCTTCCGCTGTTGGTGCTAAGCAATAATTGCCGTTTTTAGTGAGTGTTCTAAACATAACACCATCACTAACATATTTATCTAACCTGCCAGATTCAGCCCATATTTTTTCTGGTTGCAAAATTGGAAGCAAAACTTCCGCACAGCCATAAGATGTCAATGTGTCGCTAATTATTTTTTCAACATTGCGCTTAACAAGATATGGAACATGACCGTAGGCATAAATCCCACCAGCATATTGTTCAATTTGACCAGTTTGCAAAAGCATATCTTGAACTGGAAATTGCTCATCTAAGTTTGTTAGTTTTCTTGATATTAAGCCAATATTTGATACTTTCATTTCTTTTTTCCTTTTATTAATTACAATCAGTTAAGATAATAACACATTTTTTAAAAATTGTATATAAAATTTTGAGTTTTCTATGGTTAATTGTATAATTTTATTATGATATATAAACAAAATTATAAAACGCCTAATGGATTTGACGACATTATACTACATAGTGACGGAACATTTTTAACAGGTTTGTTATTTAAAAATTCAAAAGAAGATAAAAACATTGAAGCGGAAGAAACTAACCTTCCAATTTTTAATGAAACTCGAAAATGGCTTGATGAATACTTCGCAGGTCAAATACCTAATTCCACACCAAAATACAAAATTGAAAATCTAACGACATTTAGAAAAAAGGTCATTAAAATTTTAGAAAAAATTGGTTATGGTGAGTTGGTGACATATAACGAGATCGCAAAAGAAATTGCCGCGCAAGAAAATATCAAAAAGATGTCCGCACAAGCAGTTGGCGGCGCGGTCGGAGCAAATCCCATTTGTATAATTGTTCCTTGTCACAGAGTTATCGGTTCAAACGGCAACCTTATCGGCTATGGCGGCGGAATTAATAACAAAGAAAAACTTTTAGAATTAGAAAAAAAGAACTCTTAGAAAAACTGAGAGTTATTTTTTATAAATCAAATCCATTTTCAGCAATTATTTTGTTTGATTCATTTTCATATTCTTCCTTTTTTTACAATGCAAAATTTATTATATAGTTTTATTTTATGAATGTAGAAATGTTAAATATATCAATTAAAAGCCATTATTTGACCATACTTTTTATAACCCGTCAAAAAGAATCGGCGCTCGCTTCGCTCGGCTACATGGTGGACCACCCTGATGCAAAGTTCGAAACTTTGCGTGTTGCTTTGCAACACAAGGTGGTGGTTTTATTGCAACAAAAAAAGTGAGGATAACCTCACTTTAATTGGTTGGAATGAGTGGACTCGAACCACCGACCCCCACCTTATCAGGGTGGTGCTCTAACCGGCTGAGCTACATTCCATCGTGGTGGAGATAATCGGATTCGAACCGATGACCCCCTGCTTGCAGGGCAGGTGCTCTAGCCAGCTGAGCTATACCCCCACGATCAAATGCTTGAACATAATACCATAAAAATATATGCTTGTCAACAATTTTTCTCATTTTTTTTACTAAATATATTTTTTATAAATTTGGTATATTTTTCTCCCCAAATTAAGTATGCAATACCTAAAACTATTGATATTCCCGTACCGATTATTGCAACATAGGAAAGCAAAAATCCATGATATACAATATAAATAATGTTAACTATCAAATTTAAAAGTTTGATTGCGTATTCTTTGTCAAACCACAGCGAAATTCCATAAATCACATTTGCAACGATTGGCAAAATTGATAACCAGCCTTGCCAAGTTAATATTCCACCAACTAAAAACAAAATTTCAAAAATAACCGGAATTGCTGGCGAACTGAAAAATTTATTTTTGTTTTTAAATATGTATATGAAATTTAAAAGCGCTCCCAACACATTCATTATCGCGCCTGTCCAAGCATACAACAAAAGAAAGCCTATTGCGCTCGCTAGGTTAAAAATTATTCCACAATAAAGAATTGTTTTTCTGCTAACATTGAAGAAGATATATAAAAATGAAAAAATATACCCCAAGGCAAAAAAACACTGAGAAACTATAAATTCAACCATTAACCTATTTCCTCGTGTTTGTCGTTTTTGATTTCTGTTTTAATTTCTTTTTGTTCGGCTTTAATCTCTTTCTTGGTATAAATTTTCTTCAATGATTTACGCAAATTTGCTTTATTTTCTTTACCGACTAACAATCTGCGGAAATTTGCTCTATGAGCGTATACTGTCATGAAATACAAGCAGAATAACAATAAAGTAACAACCAAGTTACCTTTAACTTTTTGCGCTTCAAGGAAAGTTAAAACAGTTAAGAATATGAAAGAAGCAACGGCAGCGTAATCAAAAACATACAAGTATATAAATGCAAAAACGAAGCAAATTGCTACGCATATAGGCGATGCAACTAAATATACGCCAAAAATACAGGCAACACCTTTACCGCCTTTAAAGCCATAAAATATTGGAAAATTATGCCCTAAAACAACGCTTAAACCGCCAATATACATTCCCATCATTGCAGTTGGAGATGCTTGCAAACCCATAAATGTTACAGGGCAACCAGCGCCGCCAAAAAGCAGAAGACCAAGCAATGCCGCCAAAACGCCTTTTGAAGCGTCCAAAAGCAAAGTTAAAAGCCCCATGCCAAAACCAAATGTTCTAAGCATGTTCATTGTTCCAGGGTTACCACTACCCTGCTTTGTTATATCTTTCTTTTTATGTTTAGACAAAATCCTTGCAAAACTTATATTCCCAATAAGATAGGAAACAACAATGACGATGACAAATTTCCACCATTCCATTATTTTTCCTCCTTTCTATTTTTGAAAACAAGTTTGATTGGCGTTCCTTCAAAATTTACAGCATCACGCAACCTGTTTTCTAAAAATCTTTCATAAGAGAAATGCACAAGCGTAGCATCATTAACAAAAATCACGAATGTTGGTGGATTTGTTTCCGCTTGCGTTGCATACATTATTTTAAGTTTTTTACCTTTCTTTATTGGCGGTTCTTGCGACAAAATAGCCTTTTGAATTATTTCATTAAGCGTGCCAGTTGTTATTCTTCTTGTGCTGTTTTCATAAACTTCGTTGACTGTTGGCATAATTTTTTCAAGCCTTTTGCCTGTCAATGCAGACAAATATAAAGGTTTAAAATAACTCATAAACGACAATTTATCTTCAAGCATTTTTTGATAATTATTGATTGTGTTGCCATCTTTTTCAACCAAATCCCACTTGTTCATAACAACAATGCTTGGTTTGTTTTCTTCATGAACATAACCAGCGATACGAACATCTTGCTCAGAAATTTCTTCGCTTGCATCAAAAACAATAAGCACGACATCGGCTCTTTTAATCGCTTCCATAGCACGAATAACAGAATAACCTTCCACGCTTTCTTTTAAAACACTGCGTTGTCTTCTCATTCCTGCTGTATCTATAATTGTATATTTTTTGCCATTGTATTTGAAATCTGTGTCAATAGCATCACGAGTTGTTCCAGCGACATTTGACACCAAAACTCTGTCTTCCCCAAGAATTCTATTAACGATTGAAGATTTACCAGCATTTGGCCTGCCCACAACAGCAATTTTGATAGCCTCGTCAACAGCATCTGCTTCAACTTTGAACGAAAAACTATTTACTATTGCGTCCAAAACTTCGCCAAGACCTTTGCTTTGTGCACATGAAATAGGATAAGGCTCTCCCAAACCAAGTTGATAGAAATCATAAGTTTTTTCAACTTCAAACTTATCCAATTTATTAACAACCAAAACAACTGGTTTTTTTGTTTTTCTTAAAAGTTCTGCAACTTCGTAGTCCGCAGGAACAAGCCCTGCCATACCATCAACTATAAAAACTATGACTTCCGCCAAGTCAATAGCGATTTGTGCTTGTGTTTTAATTGATTTTTGGAAAGTGTCGTCACTTTTAACATCAAGGCCGCCAGTGTCGACCATAGTAAAAGCATGCCCGCACCATTCTGCATCGGCATATATTCTATCTCTTGTTACTCCAGGCAAATCGTCCACGATTGAAATTCTTTTTCCACAAATTTTGTTAAAGAATGTGCTTTTACCTGTGTTTGGTCTTCCCACAATAGCGACTAAAGGTTTTTTCATGCTTTTACATTACCACAGAATGTGAAAAATATCAAGAAAAATATTTAATTTATTTTAAATTACAACCGCCACAGCCTTTGCAATCACCACATTTAGCACATAATTTTTTCTTTTTGATTTTTTTAACAACAAAGCAAGTGCAAAAGACTATTAAACAAACTGCAAATATGGTGATTAAACTTGTTAAAATTCCATGATTTTCAAATAAATTTGCAGATTGATAAACTACTAAGGAAATAACATAAGCGACAGCAAATTGAATTAATATTGAAAGCCAAGTCCATTTCTTACCAATTTCTTTTCTAAACACCGAAATTGTAGCCAAGCATGGCGAATATAAAAGGCAGAAAACCATAAACGACAACGCACTTGCCTGCGTGAAGCATACAACAGAACCAGCAGTTGCGATTGTTTTTATTGTTTGCGCTTTCATGTCCGCACCATTTACATCAACGCCATTGAACATCGCTATTGACGACACAACAACTTCTTTTGCAATTAATCCTGCAATTAATGCTGACACTGCACCCCAATTACCAAAACCAAGCGGTATAAACAAAGGTGCTAAAATTCCGCCCAACACTTCTAATATACTTCTTGCCCCAGGCACACAACTGACATATTCAAACTTAAAACTAAATCCTTGAAGAACCCAAACAATAATATTAATCGACACAAGTAGAGTGCCAACCCTCACAAGGAACAGTTTAACATTGTCCCACAAAATCAAAAGCACTCGTTTAAATGATGGCAATCTATATTCAGGAAATTCCAAAATAAACGATTGTTCTTTGCTTTTAAGTGAAGTCCTTTCAAAAATTGAACTTAATGTTAGTGCAACAATAACACCAAGTAGATATAATGCAAAAATTACAAGGACATTTGTTTTTATAAAGAAAGCTCCGCCAATCACAGCATAAATTGGCAATTTTGCAGAGCAACTCATATAAGGAGTTAAAAGCGCCGTTTTGATTTTTGCATTTTTATCTTCCATATTTCTTGCTGTAAGTGCAGCAGTCGTTGAGCAGCCAAATCCCATCAATAGCGTGTAAACACTTTTGCCTGACAAACCAACTTTTGCAAAAAGGTCTTCAAACATAAATGCAACGCGAGATAGATAACCGCTATCTTCAATTAACGATAAGAAGAAAAATAGAAGAATAATTTGTGGCAAGAAAGATAACAGCGAACCAACTCCACCGATTATTCCAACTTCAACCAAGTCTACAACCCATTGAACAGTCACAAAAGTTTTGAGCCAACTAACTAAATTTGCACCAACAACATCTTGAATGAATGTTCTTAGAAGATCGGAAAAAAATGCACCTATTGAAAAAAATGTTAAATAGAAAATTAAAAATAATATACCGAAAAATATTGGCAAACATAAATATTTATTTAATAATATTTTGTCTAATTTTGAATAACCATAAACCTGATTATTTTCTGTTATATTTTTATAAAGATTATCAATGTATTCTTGCCTAATTTTAACAATATTTTCTAAATTATTTATATTATTTATTTCATTAATTTCTTCATTATTTAATTTATTGGAATAATATCTTTCAAAAAATAATTTATCGCCTTCCAATGCCCTAAACAAGGCATATTCAGCTTTCTGTAGGTTATTAATATCTAATTTATTTATTATTTTTTTATTATTTTCTAAACCTATTTTATTAATATAATTTAATTTTATTTTATCTATTTTTTCGCTTAATTTATTTTTAAATAATTTAATATCTTTTTTATTATTCGGATTTCCAATAAAATAATCTATTTTTAATTTATTTAATATTTTTTCTGTTGAATTTATAAGATTTTTAGACACCTTTTTTTTCATTGTATTAACAAACAAAATAACTTGTTTATCCGCTTCTAAAAGTTGTAAAGTTAGATAAAGATTTCTTTTCAAATTGTTTATATCGCAAATGTTGATAATCTTATCATCATGTTCATAAATAAAATCGGCAGCAACTTCTTCTTCAAAACTAAGTGGCGTTAAAGAATAAAGCCCAGGAAGGTCTGCAATTAAAATTTTTTTATTTTCAAGTTTACATTCCTTGACTTTTTCACTAACTGTCACGCCGTGCCAGTTTCCAACATGCTCGTTTGATTTTGTAAGTGCGTTAAATAAAGTTGTTTTCCCAGTGTTTGGATTTCCAACAAGAAGAAATTGTTCCATTGTTACTCCACCAAAATAATTTGTGCAACAGTGCAACGCAACGATAAAAGATAGTTTTCTATTTCAACCAAAATGGTTTTTTTTATCAAAGATTTTTTAACAACCTTGATTTTCCTACCACACATAAAACCTAGTTCATAAAGTCTGCGTCTAATAGGAAAAGGTCCTTCCGCAAACTCAACAATTTTATATTCTTTGTTTATTTCAACATCACACAAATTGACCACAACATAATCTATGCGTTTATTTGTAACAAAATGTCAGAAAATCACATAAAATATTCTCTTAAACACTTTCATAAAAAATTTTTTTGTGTTATCATACCTTTGAATTATTTAGGAGAAGTTATGAAGTGTATTTATTGTGGTTGGACAGAAAGTAAAGTTATAGACTCTCGCTCAACAGAAGAATTAAACTCAATCAGAAGAAGAAGAGAATGCTTAAATTGCGGAAAAAGGTTCACAACCTACGAAACAATCGAAACCGCCCCACTCTTGGTCGTTAAAAGAGATGGTTCAAGGCAACCTTTTGATAAATTAAAAATTAGAAAAGGTATAATCAAAGCCTGCGAAAAACGCCCTGTTAGCATAGACCAAATCAACGAGATTGTAACAAATATTGAAAAAGAACTTTCGTCAGATTTAGTTCCAGAAATCACATCAAAGAAAATTGGTGAAATGGTTATGGACGCACTAAAAGAATTGGACGACATTTCATATATTCGCTTTGCTTGTGTTTATCGCAAATTTGAAGATGTTTCAAATTTAATCAACTTCTTACAAAACTTAGACGACAAAAAACCGAACTAATTGTTCGGCTTTTTTATGACCAATATTTTTTATCGAGTGAACGATATTGAATTGCTTCAGCAATATGTTCTGGTAAAATATTTTCACTACCTTCAAGATCTGCAATAGTGCGTGCAACTTTCAATATTCTATTATGTGCCCTTGCACTCAAATTTAACTTTTCAAATGCTGATTTTAAAATAAGTTCGCTTGTTTCGTCTAACTTGCAATATTTATTACAATTTTTTACACTCATGTGCGCATTGCAATACTGTTTTTCACCTTTAAACCTTTCAAGTTGCTTTTCTCTTGCAAAATTAACTCTTTCTTTGATTTCAGCAGATGTTTCTTCTTTAGTTTGCTTGTTTGTTAGTTCATCATAAGTAACATTGTCAACTTCAATGTGCAAATCAATTCTGTCCATCAATGGGCCCGACAATTTTGATAAATATTTATGAATTTGTTGTTGTGAACATTTACATTCGCCCGTTGATGAGCCATAATGTCCGCATGGACAAGGATTCATACTGGCAATAAGCATGAAATTTGCAGGATAGGTGACCGTTTGTTGAGCGCGTGCAACTGTTATAACGCCATCTTCAAGCGGTTGACGAAGCGCTTCAATGGTTTGCCTTGAATATTCTGGCAATTCATCTAAAAATAGCACTCCATTATGAGCCAAACTAATTTCTCCAGGCTTTGAGTTCTTGCCACCGCCAGTTAAACTAACCATTGTGGCAGTATGATGTGGACTTCTGAAAGGTCTTTCAGATAAAATTCCAACTTTGCTATCTAACTGCCCTGCAACGCTATGTATTTTTGTTGTTTCTAATGCTTCATCAAATGTTAAGTCTGGCAAAATTGTTGGCAAACATTTTGCAAGCATTGTTTTCCCGCTTCCTGGTGGCCCAATCATTAAAACATTGTGCCCGCCAGCGGCAGCAATTTCAAGCGCCCTTTTGGCACTTGCTTGCCCTTTAACAAAACAAAAATCTAAGTGCTTATTTTCATTTTGTCTTTCGTGCGAATAATCATTGAATTTAACTTTTTGAAAACTTGTTGGATTCTCAACAAAATTTGCCACTTCAGAAAGCGATTTTAAGCAATAAACTTCAATTCCTTCAATATAACTTGCTTCAATTTGGTTATCATACGGAATTACAAATTTTGTAAAACCTAAATTTCTTGCAGCAATCAAAATAGGTAAAACTCCGTTTACTTGCCTAATACTTCCGTCAAGCGAAAGTTCGCCAATAAACACTGTGTTGTCTTTTTTTGCAATATCAATTTGTCCTGTTGCAAATAAAATTCCAACTGCGATTGCTAAATCGTAAATTGGCCCTTCTTTTTTAATATCTGCAGGAGCAAGATTGACAACAATTTTGCTCATAGGATATTTTAATCCCGAGTTTTTAATTGCTGACTTAACCCTTTCTTTACTTTCTTTAACTGATGTGTCGCCAAGTCCGACAATATCAAACCCTGGCAAACCGTTTGTTATATCCACCTCAGTGGAAACAAGATAACCTTCAATGCCGTTTAATCCAAATGCGTTTACTTTTGATAACATATTTCTTCCTTTGAATACATTATTATAATAAAAATCTTCTCGTTTTCAAACAAAACGAAAAGATTTTAAAATTAAAAATCAAAATTAAATTTATTTTCTTGATTATCATCAAAAAATAAGTTGTCAGCAGAATTGTCTTTTTCAGCATTTCCAAATTCTTTGTTGCAGATTTTTAAAAAGTCGTCTTTAAAATCGGAGATATTAAGCGCCGAAAACGCAGCCATAGTTTCGTGGCCACCGCCACCAAATTTCGCTGCAATTTCTCCAACATTTATGCCCTGTTTGCTTCTCAAACTGATGCGATAAGAGTTGTCTTCTTGTTTCATAATCATCATGGCGATTTTAACATCTTTTAGTCCGATAGCGTGGTCAACAATTCCGAGAGTGTCCGTTTCAGGGTTGGCTTCACATTCGTTATAATCGACTTTATTCAATTTCATAATCGCTAATTTGCCGTTACAAGCAAAATTTAAAGAGTGAATTGCTTTTTCTAGCAATTTTATCTTCGAAACAGAGTTATTTTTGAAAAAATGCTCTTTAACTTTGCTAATATCATAGCCCTTTCTTAAAAAATAGTTGATTATTGAATAAGTTTTGTCGCTTATTGAGCCATTTGACAAGTTGTTTGTGTCTGTAATTATGCCAGCATAAACAAGTTTCCCGATAGGTTCATTAATTTCGACTTTCATCTTTGTCATTATCAAAAACAACAATTCCGCAGTCGAACTTGTTTTATAAACAAAGTTGTTGTCCGCAAAATAAGCGTTCGTTTCATGATGGTCAATATTCAAAGTTTCATAAGCAGTGTCAAAAATATGTCTAAAACTACCAAATCTGGTTTGATCTGTGCAGTCAACGCCAATGGCTAAATCGTATCTGCCAAGCACTTTTTGACCATTTAAATTGTATTTTTTCAACATTGGTGCGTATAGTTCGTCAATTTCCAGAACATCTGCATAAATGTCGATTTGCTTTGGATTTTTCTCGTCATTAAAGTAATTTTCTAGTTGATATTTAAGTATTACAAGTGAACTTAGAGCGTCTGCATCAGGATTTACATGCCCGATTATCGCAATATTTTTCTTATTTGTAAAAAGTTCTCGCAATCTCTGAATATCACAGTTATTGTCTGAGTTCATATTTCCTCCTTTTTAGGAAACATGAGTAATATAGCACATTTTTAAGCAAAAGTCAAATTTTGCCCATTTCCGCCATTTCACCTCATCAATAATCATTATATTCACTTAGATTACATTGGTTAATTTGGACGCTTAGATAAAGTTATATTTTTTATCGTTTTAATGCCATTTCTAAGGTAAGTTATTGTGATATTATCGCCGATTTCATAGTTATAAATTGATTTTTTTAGGTCTAACATCGTGTTAATTTCTATGTCATCAACACCAACAATTATATCGCCTTGTCTTATCCCTGCTTTGTAAATTGGAGCAGAACTGTCAATATTCAAAACATAAACGCCGTCTGTTTCAAGAGTTTTATTATAAAATTTAGCAATCGTTGCGTCAAAACCAAACATTCCTAAATATGGAGTTTCGTATCCGCCAGATTTTAAGATTTTATTTACCACCGGAAGAACAATCTCAACCGGTATTGCAAAACCTAGCCCTTCGGCGTCAGTTACTTTAAGAGTGTTAATTCCGATAACTTGTCCATTTGAATTGATAAGTGGCCCACCAGAATTTCCCGGATTGATACTGCTATCATGTTGAATTAAATTTTGCAAATAACTTGTTGAACCGTCTTCATTGTCGACTTCAATCGTTCTGTTTAGTGCTGAAACAATGCCTTTTGTTGTTGTGTGTTTAAACTGTAAGGTAAGTGGCGTTCCAATAGCAATTACATCAGCACCGACATTAATGCTATCTAGGCTCGATGTTTCTAAATATGGCATATTAACTTCAGTTTTAATAATTGCCAAGTCCATTGCTTTGTCACTCCAGATGAGTTTCGCTTTCGCACTTGTTTTATTAGCAAAATATATTGTTATATCTTTTGCACCTTCAACAACATGGTTGTTTGTTGCAATATACCCGTTTGGTGCGATAGCAACGCCGCTGCCTACACTTTCAACATTGGAATATATGGCGCTAATTCCAACAACTGCTGGCGTTACACTTTTTATCATTTCTTCCAAGTTTGTACTTTTTGCAGTTATCATTCTTGGAGTCATGTTTACATTAGGGTCAGCCTTGCCGCTAACTCCGCTTTGCTTGCCACAGCCAGCAAAAATAAAAATAGGTAAAATCATTAAAATTGATAAGAAAATGCAAAAAAATGCGTTAAAAACGCGTTTTTTATTAAAAAAAGTGTGTTTTTCTTTCATAAACTCTCCGTTTTATGAAATTAGTTTGCACACTTTTTATATTTTTATTATACGCGAATTAACACATAGATAATGCTTGCAAGAATCAAAAATGTAATGACCAAAATTAAAATTTGTAAATTTTTTGAGCGATTGTATTGTTTGTAATAGCCTTTCACTACTCTTGGGTCGCGCTCATCAAACTGAGTTCTTGTTATCAAGCCTTTGTTTAACATTTCAACTAAATACAATTCCAAATTATCGTCATATTCTGCTTTTAAATCGAGCAAATACATAATTCGATTGACTATAAACAACACACATAGCAGGAAAACTGATGCCATGCTGAAATAAGTAAAACCTGACCAAACTTGTTTTAGAACACCAAATGCGATTGTGAAAACTGCTAAAATTATGAAAGCAATTATTTGCCAAAGTCTAAATTTCATTTTTCACCTCGCTTAAATGTTTACAACAATTAAAAGTGCAATTATTGCCGTGCAAGCGATTGCGTAGATGATTTTCCAAGCGATATGCTTTTTAGCATGGATAAATGGAAACGCACAAATTATGGTTACTGCAAAGGCAATGATTTCGCCAGTTATCATAAATGCTTGAACAACACTTGGATTGCTTTCAAAAATTGCTCTAAACATAAGTGCAAAAGCAATACAAATTGTTCCGACAAATGCAACTATACTTAAAAGTTTTTTACCTGACATCGAAATCTCCTATTTAACTTTTTTCGTTTCTTTTAATGTTATAGTTCTGTTAAATACCTTTTTAAGTTCAGTGCTGTCTTTATCTAAACAGAAATAACCATTTCTCATAAATTGATATCTTTCGTCAAAGTTTACATTCAAATTGTCTTCAATATAAGCATTTTCTATTGTAATAATTGAATTTGGATTGATTTTATAATCATTTACCGCGCGTTCATGACCTTCAACGAGTTCTGCACTTTCTTCTTCAACAAGATTATCGAACAATCTGACCTCAATTTTTTCTGCATGAGTTGGATTGATCCAATGAATTGTCCCTTTAACTTTAACTGTGCAGTTTGTGCCTGATTTTGTGTCTTTATCATATTCAGCATAAACTTTTGTTACATTTCCGTTTTCATCTTGGTCAAATCCTGTGCAAGTTATGATATAAGCGCCTTTCAAGCGAACTTTTGCGCCTACATATAAACGATAGAATTTTGGATCTGGTTCTTTGATAAAGTCTTCTTTTTCAATTAACAAGTTTTTGCCAAAATAATATTTTCTATATGTTGTTTCTTCGTTTTGTGGGTAGTCTTCCAAAACAATTTCTTCTTCGCCTTCCATATTTGTAATTTCAAGTGGAAGCGGATTTAAAACTGCCATAACACGCCTTGAAACCTTGTTTAAGTCATCTCTTATGAAATGCTCCAAAAATGCTGGTTCAATAAGTGCATTACTTTTTGAAATACCTGCTGCACGAACAAACTCTTTTAAACTTTCTGGAAGAACTCCGCGTCTTCTAAGCCCGCGAATTGTGTAAAGCCTTGGGTCGTCAAAACCGCAAACCTTACCATCTTGAACAAGCTTTTTAATAAATCTTTTACCGAGAATTGCGCCCTTAATATAAAGGTTTGCATATTCAATTTGCCTTGACTTATTTGCTACCCCGCAATTTTCAATAACCCAGTTATAAAGTGGTCTATGGTCTTCAAATTCTGGTCCACAAATTGAGTGCGAAACACCTTCCAACGCGTCATCAAGTGGGTGTGCGAAGTCATAAGATGGATAAATACACCATTTATCGCCAATTCTTTGGTGATGTGTGTATTGAATTCTGTAAATAACAGGATCACGCATATTCATGTTTGGACTTGCCATATCAATTTTTGCACGCAAACATCTTGAACCTGCTGGAAATTCGCCATTTTTCATTCTTTCAAACAACTCTAAGTTTTCTTCTACTGAACGATTTTTGTATGGACTTTCAACGCCTGGTTCTGTTAATGTTCCGCGAGATTTTGAAAGTTCTTCCGGTGACAAATCACAAACAAACGCTTTTCCGTCTTTTATTAATTTAACTGCATATTCGTAGTTTTGTTGGAAATAATCAGTTGCATAGTAAATTTTATTCCAATGATAGCCAAGCCATTTTACATCTTCTTGAATTGAATTAACAAACTCTTGGCTTTCTTTTGTAGGGTTTGTGTCATCGTATCTTAAATTACATACGCCATTATATTTTTCGGCAATACCATAGTTTAAAACAATGTTTCTAACATGGCCGATATGCAAATAGCCGCTTGGCTCTGGTGGATGTCGTGTTTGAACGGCGTTAAATCTGCCGTCTTCTAAATCTTTGTTTATTATTTCTTCAATGAAATTTGTTGCTTCTACCTTAGGTATCATGTTTTTCTCCGTTTAAAAATCAAAGTCATCAAATCCGCCCGAACTCTTTCTTACCTTGCGGTTGCGTTCGCGAATATCATAATAAATTGCTTGTTCGTTAAGTGGTTTTGATGGTGCATATTCTTCTTTTGCCTTTCTCTTATCAAACTGTGGAGTTGCAAAGAAAGGTGTCATTTTTGTTCTAATTGGGTGTTCTTTGAAAATTTTAACAATAACTTCAAATTTTTCAAGTTGACCAAGTTCGTAAGGGTAAATGAGTGGTCTTGTAACACGCTGGGCTTGCTGTGTTCTATTAATACTGCTTTGTTCACCATCTGATTTTGATGTTGATGTGCTTTGGGTTTCAATAGAAACTTCGCCGCACATTTTTGAAAATTCTTCACGAGTTTTCTGGTCTTCTGTTCCAATGAAAATTTGAATATTACAGTTGCCTCTTATTGTTTCTGCAACTTCTTTGCCGTATTTACTCTCCAACTGGCTGTATGATTGAACAACAAGTGAGAAGAAAATTCCTCTTGAACGACCAACAGTGATTAAACTGTCCATTTTATCAATTTTTGGCAAGTTAGCGAACTCATCAAGCAAGAAATAAACATTTCTTTTAAGTCTGAGTTTTTCTGTTTCTGATGCTTTTTCAACAAGTTTTTTATAAAGTTGTGAAACGCACATTGTTGCAATGCAGTGTCTGCTTTCTTTTTCATCTGGAACTTTGATGAACAAAACTGTTGGTTGGTCTGTGAAATCGTCAAAGTTCATGTCGTTATAACTCGTTGCATAGCAAATACCAGCATCTTGGAATATTGAAATTCTGCTCATCAATACGCCCATGTATGAACGAGTTGTGTTAGGAGCGTTATTGATTGCTGTTGAAGTTAGTGATGGAACTTTTGAAAATTTATCTCTAAATGCGCAATAATTTCTAACTGTTCCAAATGGATTATCTGGGTCGTCATCTTTAAATGTTGCAATTTTTGCAAGGTTATAAAAATTGAATTTTTCTCTTGTCATGCCAAGATTTGGATCCATACTATCTTCAAGCATTGCAAGCATAATACCATACAAGAAGTCTTGCGCACCTCTTTCCCATGAACTATCTGTTTTAGATTCAATAGGAACGATTGAAGAAGCAACTTCTCTGAGTTCGTTTTCTGCATTATCTCTAAGTTCTTGTGCTTTTGCGTCCAAGTCACTTCTAATTTGTTCTTTTTTTGCGTATGCTGACCTGTTAAATTCGTACCATTCTTCTCCAAAGTTTTTTGGGTCATCAGCAAGTTTTAAATTATATGTTGTTGGCTTATCGCCTCTATGAATTTTAATTTCTTTAATAAGTTGTGCTGCACGGTGATATTGAACATAAGCGTTATCCATTGGGTTCCATCTTGTAGACGCATAAGGATAACGAAGGTCAAGAACGATAATTCTATATCCCGCTTCTTTTAACTGAATTGAGTTGTCGTTATAGACTTCACCCTTTGGGTCTGTGATAACCATACAAGGTTTTGTTCCGATTTGTGACAAAATACGAATTGATGGATTGATGTATGTTTGAGTTTTACCAGAACCGGTTGTACCAATAATCATTGTATGAATTGGGTCATACATATTAATGTGAAGTTTTCCACCCTGCACTGCACTTCTAATAACAATACCATCTTTTTTAGCAGTTTTGATTGTGCTCCAAGTGTATGGCATAAATTTTGAAAGTGTGTTAAGTTCAGACTCTCTGATAAATCTAGCATCATAATATTGGCTGATTTTATCGCCACTTTTTGTTGTGCCTTCGCCGCTAGCCTTTGCTTTATTATCTGGTTTTGTCAATTTGGCAATATAATAAAGCCCAACAAAAGCAAGCCCAACCCCCAAAATAATCAATGTGACTTTATTTGTTATAAATTCTTTATCAAAAGCAAAGTGTTCTCTTGTTGCATTTCCTATAATTAAAGCCAAAATTATAATTGCAACAATCACAATTAAAGGTGCAAATTTTTTTAATTTTTCCTTCATTTCCGCTCCTTTCTTAGTTATATATACTATATTAATTTTAATATAACATAAATAATATTATTGTCAAATAATTTTTTTTAATTTCAACATAAAAAATAAAAAAGAGCAGCATTTTGCTGCTCTTTTAAATTGTTTTATCTTACATCAAATTTGTTAATTGAAGGAAAGATTTTACAACACCTGTTCCGCCTGGATTATCAGTTTGAATTGATTTGTCAACACCGAATGCTTTAAGGAGTGGTTCAAATCCAAATAAGAAGAAGAAGATTAATACAATCATGATAACAATACCAACGATTAATGAAATTAAACGCTTTTTCGCTTCTTCTCGTTTTTCTGTGCTGTCTGCTCTAGCCATGTTAACACCTAAAACAATAGCCCAAATCATACCTGCTGCACCCAAGATTGCCAATACTGGAATTAAAATACTTTTAACTGTGCTAACAACTGTGTTTGCAACTTCTGTTGCTCCTGTTTCAATGTCTGCACCTAAAAGGCTAACTCCTCTCATAAACAAATTTGCTAATTGAAATAACATTTTTCACCTCCGCGTATTTTATATTAGATTAAACTTTTCTTGAAAATATATTCAAAATTGCTGTTAATCTCTTATAAACTAATCAAATATTAACATATTAAAATTAATTTTCAAAACATTTTTATATATTTTTTTAATATTTTTTATTTTTTATTTAATTTTTTTAATATCTGTAATTCTTTTTATAGGAATTTGCCCCATTTTTCTTGACTTTTACAACAATTAAAGCAATTATTCCGCCCAAAACTAATGCGCCCAAAATTGGTCCAATAATCACCCAAATATTAACTCCGTTTTTACCTTCTTCCGCTTTTGTAAATCTAACTTCCAAATTTGTGTTTTCTCTAATTGTTATAGTATAAACATTTTCGCTTTCAACTTTCTCGCCATTCATATACCAGCCATCAAATGTATAGCCTTCTGCCGCGGTTGCAGTTAACGCATAACTTTTTCCATTAACCAAAATCTTTTCAAGGTTTCCAGATTCCGCTTGACCTTCGTCAATTTTTAATGTTCCGCCGCCTTCTGTCATATTAACATTAAGTTTTGATGTATTGTTTGTGAACACTGCATTTATTGTGCAAACAAGTTGACCGTCTAAAACAATAACTGGTGGCAAGTTTGCTCTGTTGTTATCCAATTTAAAACTGATAGTTCTGTTTTGAGAAGTAAAATTTTCTCCACTTGCAAAATGTGAAAACTTATATTCTTCAAGAGTATCTATTGCTTCAAGCCTGATTGCGGACGCATCATCTGCGTATTTAGCGTTGAATGAAAAGTTTTCCACTTTAACATTATCGCCTTGTTTAACGCTGCCGTATGCACCAGCATTTCCACTTTCATTGACGATGTTTACATCAACTCTAACAGTTTTTCCGCTGATTGTTAAGTAGTAACTGCCCGCTGTTTGATTTGTGCAAGTTAAAGTTAACTTAATTTTTCCGTCGCTTTCAAAATTTTCATCACCAACTTTTTTCCAACTATCAAAATTGTAGAAATTTGCATAATTCATTGTTTCTGTGCTTTTGAAATTGCCTTCAATAACAACTGTATCGCCAATTTTGAATTTTTTTGAAGTCACATCTGCTGTTTCGCCTTCAAAGTTTAATGAATAATAAGTCGAATAATTTTGATAATCTAAATAAAATGAAAGTTCTGAGAATTGTTGCAAGTCTGGAAGGAAAATTCCACTTGCATTGAAAATTGTTGTCGTTTTCCAAACATCTTCAAAATCCCACATTCTAAGACTGTTCCAACCATTTGAAGCATCTTCAAAATATGTTCTATTGTTTGGCATTGTTGTGATTTGAACCAAAGTTGAATGGACTGTGAACGAAACATCTGCCGCATTTGCAATAGGAAGGTCAAAACTAACAGTGTTAGCGTTGTTAATTCTGAGATATTTGCTTTGAGTTATATTTGCTGACACAGGTCTTGATGCTGCACTTGCGTGCATTTTACCAATAATGCCACCATATTTCACTGGTGAGTTCTTCACATCTAAATAACCAATGAAAAGCGTGTTTGTAAGCGAGAAATTTCTGCCAGAAACGCTACCTGCAATTCCGCCGAAATAAACGCTTGCATTTTCGCTATTTTTTAATGTCATATTTGCTTTATCTGCAATTACGCCCGTTAAAGATGAAATCGTGCTATCTGTTGGGGCTGCATAAACATTGTAGATTTCGCCACCATTGATTTTACCAACAATTCCACCAAAATAACTTTCTGTTAAAGAATTACCGTATTGCACGCAATCAAATTCTACAAGTGAAAAGCAATCATGAATACTTGTTCCGTCACTTTGTCCAATAATGCCGCCAAAGTTTACGCTTGAATAGATGTTCGCATTTGTTTTTTCATCATTTTCATTAATTGTATATAGTTTTGTGATTGTTTTACAATTTGTGATTTCGCTACCAGCAAGTGAAACACCAACAATTCCGCCCATATTGATTTGAGAATTATCTGTGCTTTGCCCTATAAAGTTAAAAACTATTTCAACGGACAAGTTCTTTATTATTGCATTTTGAATATAATTGAAAATTCCATAACTCAAACTTGCGTCGCCATGAACATTACAAATCGCATTTTTTATTGAATTTCCGCCGCCATCAAAAGTTCCTTGGAATGGATATGTTTGATTTCCTATGCTTACAAACATTTCGCTAGTAAAAAGCAAGTCGTTGGTCAACTTATAATTCGCAGAAATATAATCAGCATCGCCAGCATTGACTTTGTTTGACATAAAACTAAAATCTTCTACGCTTTTGATTATGTATGGATTTGCAACCGAGCCATCACCTTCAAGAGAAGCGTCTGCTTGAACAGGATTATAATTCAAGCCAAAAAGCCCGACCATACCAAATAACAAAATTAAACAAAATGAAATTGCAAACTTTTTCATTTTTTCTCCTTTCTTAATTAGAATATACCATATTTAATCAAATAAACAAATAAATCTTTTAAATTAAATGACAAAATAATTGAAATTAATCTTAAATTAAAGTATAATAAAAACATGGTTGAACTTAAAAAAACAGAAAAAATAAAAGAAAAAGCCGTTTTGTTCGGTCTTAGTCTATCGCAAAAAGACGATGGATATTTTTCTATGAAAGAACTTGAAAGGCTTGCCGAAACAGCCGATGTTGAAGTGCTTGCAAAACTTTTCCAAAAAGCAAAAGAAATTACCCCTGCAACATATATCGGAACAGGAAAAGCGGAAGAACTTAAACAACTTGTTGAGTCAACAGGCGCCAACCTTGCAATTTGCGACAACGAACTTTCCGGCTCACAAGTGAATAACCTAACAGAAATCTTAGGCGTTAAAGTTATAGATAGAACAACTTTAATCTTAGATATCTTTGCCAAACACGCAACAACAAACGAAGGTAAGTTGCAAGTTGAACTTGCCATGTTAAAATACTATCTTCCAAGGCTTTCTGGAATTGCCGGAACAAGTGGTAGATTTGGCTCTGGCGGCGTTGGTATGCGCGGCCCTGGTGAAACAAAACTTGAACTTGACAAAAGAAAAATTCGCGACCAAATCTTAAAACTCGAAAAAGAAATAGATAAGATTAAACAAGAACGCGACCTAAGGCGTAAAAATCGTTCCAATACTGGCGTAAAAAAAGTTTCGATTGTTGGCTACACAAACGCTGGCAAGTCAACACTTATGAACATAATAACAAAAGCAAATATTTATGCTGACGATAAATTATTCGCCACGCTCGACACCACAACTCGTCAACTTTGGCTTGCTCCAAAATGCGAAATCGTCTTAACCGATACGGTCGGCTTTATAAACAAACTCCCACATAGTTTCGTTGACGCCTTTTCCGCAACTCTTGAAGAAGTGACTTATTCGGACTTGATTTTGCATGTCATTGATGTTACAGACAAACACTTAGATGTCCACAAAGAAGTTGTTTTAAATGAATTGAAAGAATTAAATGCTTACGACATTCCAAGAATAACAATTTATAATAAAGTTGATGTTTTAACCACCGAAGAAAAAATCAGAATGAGAAATAGCGGGCTGATTGAGCCTGACGCAATTTTCGTTTCCGCAAAACATAACGAAAACACAGAATTAATTAAAAATGCTATTTTAGAAAAATTATTTAACAAAACAATCCAAATATATTAAAAAAACAAGCAAAATTGCTTGTTTTTTTTGTTATTTTAATAAATTATTGAATTCTTCCGCCATAAAATACTGTTCTGTCAGTTGATTTCTCGGCATTTTGTTCCAACTCTTTTTCGTCCATAATTGTTTGAATTGCTTTCATAAATGCAAACTTTTTGACATCGTCTTTTTCTTCGCCAATCAATTTATTTACATTTTTATAAATCATAAGTTTATTTTTAACATTCATTGCACTGCTATCAAATGATGCAGCAATTTTTACCATGGCGTCCATTGAAATGCCAACGCGGCTTGATGTGCTATTCATCCTTTGAACAACATAATTACCGCTTTTGTCCAAAGATAAGCCTTTATATAAATTTTCAATTTTATAAACATTTTTACCAAATCTAACTTCTTTCATATTTAACCTCTAATTATATTTTATATCAAAACTAAATATTTGTCAATAATAATTTGTTTTAAACCAAATTTAAAAATTTTTTATCAAAAAATAATTGACAATATAAAATTAATATGATAAAGTTATCATGCTTTGCAGAGTTGGCTGAGCGGTCGAAAGCGGCGGTCTTGAAAACCGTTGATGTGAAAGCATCCTGGGGTTCGAATCCCTAACTCTGCGCCAATAAAAGTCTTCAAACTGAAGACTTTTTTATAATTATATTGTTGGGGGCTTAATATTTTCCATTTCTGTTATGCTGCTTAAATTTAAAAATCGATCGTTCCAAAGCGGATTTTCGCAATCTTTACAAATACATTTGGTAAAAATAAGACAAGTTCCGTCATAATTAAAATCACCATCGCATTCATATTTTTCTTCAAAATCCATTACTTTGCGATACATTTCGCATGCAACTGGGTTGTCTCTTGATGATGTGTAAAGTCTAAAATATTTAATTCTAGGATCTTTTTTCGCATATCCTTTAACCATGTCAATTGTCTGCTTTAACAAGGCTTTCCCATAGCCTTTTCCGCGATAGATTGGAGAAACTCCAAACCATCCAAGCCATAACGAATTTGTTTCTTCAACTTTTTCAAATGAATATATACCTGTTATACCAATCAAGTTTTCGTTATCATAAGCTAAATAGTATGAAAAATAGTCGCTTTCCTTTTTAATTGAATACATAAAACTTCCATACCCGCATTCCTCTTGAAAAATGCTTGACTGAAATTCGGTTGCCAAAATTACATTTTCTTTAGTTATTTTAATAAGTTTAAATGTTTTTTCCATTAATTCATTATAAACTCTTTTTTCTAAAGAACAAACAAAAATGTTAGATTTTCATTTATGGTTTAATTTTTTCCCATGGGAATTCAGGTCTCCCGAAGTGAGCATAGCAGGCAGTGGTTATGAAACGGTTTGTTCTAACAAATGGGTTAGAAATTTGATTTTTAATAGGCTTGACTAAACTAACTTCAAATGATATCATACTTGCACAAAAAAAAGGTTTGAAGTCGCTGGTTTTATGCGGGAAACTCTTGCAGTTTTGGTTTTTCAAAATGACTTACTTTTAACTAAAATTACTCGAACTAACTCGTGCGTAAAAAACTTGAAAACCATTGATGTGAAAACATCCTGGGGTTCGAGTCCCTTACTGTCCCGCCATTAACCTGTCGTTCGGCGTGAATTTCGCCAAGCGACTTTTTTTCTTCTAAATTTTTTATTGTATTCTGAATCTTTTCTATATCTTCTTTGCTGTTAATTACTATTTCTTCGCTATCGTTTTGTTTTGTATTATAAATAATTATTAGTCTGTCATTATAATAAATTATTTTTGATATAAACTTGGTAAGGAACTCCACTCTTTCATTGTGATTTGAGTAATCCTTACTCATAAAATAATATATAAAGTGTTTTATATCTTCTGGTTTTATTGGCTTCGTTTGGTGCGATTCTGATAAAACCATTTTTTCTGTTAAAATGGATTTTTCATTTTCTAATTGTTTAATTTTCAATTCAATCGATTTGGAATTTAATCCATTCATAATCGCAGTAATTAAAGACTCAATTTGTTTGTCAATCTATTTAATTGTGCCTGTAAATTTGCAAGTTCTAAATTTTCTCCCAATTCGGCATTATATTGTTTTGCAATTAAGTTTGCTATTTGATCTACTCTTGATTTTGTTAGAATATGTTTCTTTGTTACATCAACAATTAGATTTTCAATATAATCCTTTCTAATTGTTTTACTTTCGCATTCTTTTATTAAATGCTTACGATTCCTACATTTATAATATCTATGTTTTGTCCCACATTTTCCATTACCAGATTCAGCTGTCATAGTGCAACCACAATATCCACAATATAGCTTGCTACTTAATATGTAATCATCAACTCTATTTTTGTGCTTTTGTCTATGTTTATGTTGATCCATAATTTTATTGTATTTATCAAATAATTCCTTGCTTATGATTGGCGGAACAATATCATTATAAACTATTCCTTTACAATTAAATTCACCAATATATTTTCTATTGCGAAGCATTTTCGCAATTATCTCAACTGTAAACTTTTTGCCTTGTTTGTTCTTAAATCCATTTTTATTCAAATCATCGCAAATTTCTTTTGCAAATTTACCATTAGCATACTGTTTGAATACTTCTTCCACAAGGATTGCTTCTTGCGGTTCTACCGCCCATTTTTTGTCAATAATCTTGTATCCTAGATTAACACTTCCACCAATGTAGTTACCTTTGATTAAACTTTCATTTATTCCTCGTCTTACTTTTTGACCAAGTTCTTTGGAATAGTATTCAGCCATACCTTCTAGCACAGATTCCATTAGCACACCGCTAGCATCATCTGAAATATTTTCTCTTGCAGACAATACTCTAACTCCATTCTTTTTTAGCTTTGCTTTGTAATTAGCACTATCATATCTACTTCTTGCAAATCTATCTAATTGGTAAACTAGCACATATTCAAACTCTTTCTTTTTGCTATCTTCAATCATTTGCAAGAATGCTGGTCGATTATCAGTCATACCAGAAATTGCTCGGTCTATATACTCATTTACAACCACATAATCATTTCGTTTTGCAAACTCATAACATTCACGGAGTTGTCCTTCAATTGATTGTTCTGTTTGGCTATGAGAACTGAATCTTGCATATATTACCACTTTACTTTTCACTTGTTTTACTCCTTTTTGAATTATCACAAACACACATATTACAAACGCTTTCACAAGTCCAATCAAAACCTGTATATTCTTTTTTAATTTTCTCTATATCTCCATTATCTCTCAAAAAATTTTTAAGTATGTTTTTTAAAAAATAAGCACCTATTTCTAAAGTAGTTTTATCTATTTCAATCTTTGTTATTTTCTCATCTCTATTTAGTAAATTTATTATTTGTATGTTTTTATTCATATAAGATTTCCTTTTCATTGCAATTAGAGGGGCAATGAAATTTTTTCTTATTAAATAAAATGTTCAATAAAGACAAACTGGGTTTCCCAGTTGTGGCGAAAAGCGGAGAGATGCAAATTGAGTCAATGTGCTGGCACGTACAAAATGCGTGACGGCACTAAAAGTGTCCATATCTAGCGGGTTTTAGCCACATAAAAAACAATTTACGTCACTCCTTTTCCTGCTTAGTAAATTAAGCTTTTATATTCTTCCGATTTTATTCTTCTTACTCATAAAAACCTCCTCTATATAAGGGGTTTTATAAGTCACTTTTTACACTGGATTTCTTTACATAAAAAAAGAAAACCTCTGATTTTATCAGAGATTTAGCCATATAAATTATTTTTAAAAATTCAATTTTATTGCCAGATTTTTCAGCCACTTTTTTCTTTTATCGCAAAAAGAGAGACAATGAGCACCTTTATATTTCTTCAATACCTAAACTTTTTAAATACTCATAAGTTCCATCATAATATTCAGGCAACCTAGTACTATCTTCCCAATATCCGCTTGGATTTTTATTTGGATTACCTGTTGGAACACAAATAACCATACCTACTCTAGCACGTGTTAAAAGAACCCTATATGCGTTTAACATGTATTTAATTAATTCTTGCTTATTTTCTGTATCAGGTGTTTGTTCAACCCATTTTGTTTGTCCATTAAATTTATAATAACGCCATTTGTCGTTATTACATCTCATATCTGCATCCCACAACACGCAAGTATAATCAAGTTCCAAACCTTGAACTTGAATTTCTGTTGCAGCATCTTCTAAATAGTTTGATGATCTAGTATCAACTTTATCTTCAAGGAACCAGTGCACTGCATTTTCATCACCCGCTTCAAGTATATGTATACCAAGTGGTTTAAATCTTGCAGATTCTTTTGTTACTAAAACACCCGTACGTTCAGTCCCTCTAACTTTTTCGTGCAACCACTTTTTAGCTTTTTCCATATCCCTGGCTAAAACTATTGGATACTTATCTTTTATTTCATTATAAAGTTCTGCAGCATTAGATTCAAATGAAAGCATTGAATGAACAAATGCGGATAATTTTTCTGCTCTATACGAACGAAGTGAAACACTCAAATGTAAATCATCAGAATATGAAACATTATTATTCTTTTCTAACAATTCATTAACTTTACCCTCTGCGTATTCAGGCTCTGTTAGCTTTGGAGAAATATGAACTTTCCAATGTGGAAATATATCATTCAAAGCTTTTATCCATTCAGATATTCCCGCTTCACCTGTGTTAATTTCTTGACCGCCACCAACCAAACAAACTATTGTTGCCCAGTCTTCACGTTGATCTAATGGCCAAATCAAAAACGCAGCCTCAGATAATGGAAAGTTTGGAACTTTTAATTTATTTCCATACGTTCCACCTCTTTTTAAATAATCAGCCAATCTTTTCTTTGTCCATGAACGTTGTGCTTCATCAAAAATAGCAACGTGTTCTACTTCACCATAACCAGATTCAGCAAGTTTTATAGCCTTTTCAGGATCAATTTCCAGCACTCCATTTTCTACTGGATTTTTTATTTTTGCTAGCATATTATCACGATAACGATGAATTATTTGAATAAATTTTCCAACCTCTCTGCGAGAATCTGATAATTTCTTATTTTCACCTTTATCTTTACACTTCTTGAAATTATCTTTCGCCAAAGCTTCATTCAAAACAGCAACCAATGGACCATTTCCTGAAAGATAAACAGCACCTTCATCTTCAACTGGCTTATCACTTCCTTGATATGTTTGTCGAACAGCAATATCAAGTCCAACCAAAGTTTTTCCTGCACCAGGAACACCCGTTACAAAACAAATACTCTTTTCTCTATTGGTTTTACTTTTTTGAATTACATCAAGGATATATTTAATTGTTCTATCAGTTGAAACATCATCTGCTTCATGTCTTGTAATATCTTCAACCGAATGATTTTCATAAAGTTTTTTAGCCGCTTCAACAATTGTTGGCGTTGGAGCATATGGGCTTATTATCCAATTAGCATCTACAATTTCTTCATTTGGAAATCTATCTAAAACTTTTTCTATTAACTCTAAAACTCCAAATTCACCTGTAACCAGTGGATTAATTACGCTATCATCATAAACTGACATTTGTATAGTATCTGTTCTATTTGTATATTTTGTTGCGATTAAAATCGGCGCAATAACTTTATCTCTGCTAAGTTTATGGAAGTTCTTTAAATCTAAAGCATAATCCAATACTTGGTCAACATCCATTTCTAAAACTTTAGACTCACCCACTTTAAATTCAAGACAAAATACTATACCCCTATAAAGTAGTACAGAGTCAATTCTTTTACCCAAACGTGGAATATCATACTCAAAAACAATCTGACCTCTGTCATCATTTAATTTTGAAACAACGTTTTTCAATATTCCAATTTCAGATTTCCATGCTTCTATTGTAGTAGTAAGCGCAGTTCCATGATAACTATCACATAAAGTTCCTAGTATTGCACTTGTATCTAAACTTAAAAAATTTTCAAAATCACTATTAAATAAACATCGTGGACTTTTTTTCGTATTTATCCTATCCTTTAATATACTTGACAAAGACAGTATAACACACATTTGTAATAATTTTCTCAAATTTTCAAAATTTAATTAAAATTTTATAATCAAAGTATAAAAAAGAAGAGCTCAACATTTGAACTCTTCTTTTAATTTCTATTAAATTTTTTATTTTTCTTTTATCTCAAAAAGAGAGACAATGAATAATTTTATTCCCACTTATATCTTATAGTACGCTACCAAATAATCCAAATATTTATTTAAAATTCGTTTATTATCATCACTATAAGATGAAATTGTTGATAATTTATCTCTAACCTTTTTTGTGTAATTAATAACAATCATATTGTTATTAAACAAAAATAAATCATTATAGCTCTTTGACAAACCCGCCAAAATAGGATTCAAATGTTTATCTATTACATTGATTATTTTTTTTGCTTTCTCTAGTGTTTTATTTTTATTAGTAATCAAATAATAGGCAAATCCTCGAACGAAAAAGTTCTTTAATTTTTGTTTAATTTCTGTGTCTTCAGACCCACACGGCCTATGAATTATAAATAAAACTTTAGATTTATCAATTTCAAAAAAATCTAAAATGTCTTGTAAAAACCAACACGCATGTACAGCTGTATGATTACAATTTATATATAACCCCTTAAATATAGATTTAAAGTTTGTCTTCATGCTTTGACTAAACATAACAGACTTTGTCCAATTACATTTAAACTCACAAATATTTTCTCTTTTATCAGGATATAGTGTCAATAAAAGTATAGAAATTTTACATAATAAATTCCCCCATGAAGATTCCTCTATAACATTGTTAAAAATTTCAATTTTGTATGGTGTAGTATTTTCTAACAAATAATTTCTCAATGTTAAATCTTCAACATAATATCTTGAATTGTTATCAAAAACCAAATCAGTAAACTTATTCGGAATCTCTTCAATAGGCGGAAAAGATTCTCCCAACAAGGATTCATCTATTTCTTGTTTTTTATATAAAAAATTTTCTTTATATGCTAAGAAATTAGAAGATACCATTTGATCTCGTTGGCAAAAATTATCTACATGTATTTTTTTTATGTCATCAAATGTGAAATCAAAAAATTCCTCCATAATTTCTCCTTCGTTTTTATTTTATCCTTTCGAATACTATTCAACTATAATATCATTAACATCAAAATCAGGTAATCCATCTGTAACAACCAAACCAGATTCTATACCAATATCTCTCAATATTTCATATAAAGTATTAACAATTTCTTCTTGGTTATGAATATTCTCAAACTTATTATAAAGATAATCTAATCCCTTACAAACATATGTATTGAATATTTCCATTTTTTCATCTAATCCACTATATGAATCTTCTTCAGAGCCGTCTCTAAATGTTCTATTCATGTAATCATCAATTTTATAATCATCTTCATCTTTAACAGCCATTATTATTCTAAAAACAAATCTTAAATCAGCCCTTCTTGCTGATAATTCATTAGGAAATATTGATGCTGGTTTTACATTTTCATTTAATTTAAAATTAGAAGTATTAGTATTTTTTAAAAAACCAATTATTGCTGCATTTAAGTACGCATCTCTAAAAGATGAGAATATATTAACTTCCTCTTTTAAATACCTTATAATTGTGGCATATCTATTATTTAGTTCAATTTCTCTGGTAAACAAACCATTCCTAGAACCCTTTTCAATAATGTTATCCATTATTCACCTCCACAATTTTTACTTCCCACTCATCTATTTTTTCAAGCTCATAAAATCTACCAACCTTTCCAATTAAGCCAGATTCTGCTAATGTCCAGTCTTTTCTCATCACAGCAAAAACAAGTTGTTCTGTACTTTCAGCCAATGTTTTTGCAATTTTAGGTGTATGTTCTTCATCTGCAGTAGAAAATACAGCATCAAAAACTAATGGGTATTTTTCACTTTTATTTTGAGGATCCGATAACGGATCATCATTATTTCTCTCTAACATAACCTCTTTAGATAATTTTACCAAAGATGCTACATATGCACAATATTGGATGGTCTTTAATAATCCAGTAGTCGCACTCTCTTCACCTTCATATAACATGTGAATATTATAATTTTTATCAATTGAAACATCACGAGTTCCGCTATACATTTCGTTATATAGCTCATTAATATATTTGCTTAAACGCTCTCTCATTGTGTTTTCTTTTGAATTATAATTGTTATTTAACCAAATATATATTGATTCCGCATATTTGAAGTATGTTTGAAATTTTTCATTAGACACATTTTTGCTCTGAGCTGTATTAAAATCTTTTTCCGCATTTTCAATTCTATTTTGTAAAGATCCAATTTTTATTAGTTTTAATTCTTTTTCTTCTTTTAAATCTTTAATTCTTGAATTATACGAAGACAAATCACTTTCTAAATTTGAAGTGTCTATACTACCAATTCTTGAAATCTCAAACAAAACTCTTTTTTCTTCTCTTTCCAAATCATTAATTCTTGTTTTAATCTTTTGAATTTCTTTGTATAATTCTTCAAATTCTTCCACATAATCTTTGGCGCATTCGTCAAATTTGTCAATATTTTCTAACATTTCAGCCGCAAGAGTTCCTACGTTTTTAGGTGGAATATAATCTATATAATCTTTAACGTTTTTATAGGCAATACTACCTTCATTTAGTTGGGTCCCACAAAGACAAGTTCCTCTTTTCAATAATTCGTAAATGGCAGGTGCTTCTATTCCCTTTATTCCTTTATCCGCAATATCCATTTCCTTTAATCTTTCTCTGGCTTTTTCTGTAAACGATGAAACTAACAATGGTAATGAATTTTTACTAAATGATGTTAGGAATTTTTTCATACTAGAATTCAAACTTTCTTTTAATCTTTGTGTTTCTGCAAGTATAGAATCTCTTTTCTCTTGTAAAGCTTTAGTAGGTTCAGCATTCCTTAACTCTGTATTTATCATTTCAATCTTGTCAGAATAATCTTTTATATCATTTTCTATTTCTTTAATTCTAGTATTAGTACTTTGAAGCTCTTCTTCTGCCTGTTTTTTATTTTGAAGAGCATTTTTTGCATCCTTTCCACTTTTTTCACTTATCTTAGCCGCATATCTACCCATAACGCTATCTGTATTGTAGTTTGAACCCGAACCATGAATATGTTCTCTCATTTTTTCAAAAGCCTCAAGCCCCAATAAGGTTCTAACCGATTTACCTAAATCCGCTTTTGGAATTTCATTGCCTTTTTCACCTTCAAAGAAGAAAAATGGTGATAAATCTTTTGGCAAAATAGCCTCTATTGCTTCTTCTACTTGATGTTTTAAATTACCAACAGACTTTGTCATTGAATCTTCAACATAGGTCATTTTAACATCGCTACCATTTGTTGTTAGCGTTCTATTACTCCCCATTGTAAACATTTGAGACCTAATAACTGTATAATAGACACCATCATCTTCAAATTCTATTTCTACAGAAGCAGTTTTTTGTTCTCCATACCCCATTTCCTTCTCAACCTTCTTGTTAAGAATTTCATTTGGTCGAGAAAATCTACTATCTCCATATAAACACCATATAAAAGATAAAACAAATGTTGTTTTTCCAAATGTATTAGAACCCAAAATAACTGTAACATTCTTTTCTTTATCTTCAGATGATAAATCTATAGTTTGATCACCAATAAATGGTCTAAAGTTATGAAATTTTATCTTTTTTAAAATCATTTATTTGCAACCTCCTCTATAATTTTTTCTATCATATCTTTCATCTGTTTTTCAGTTCTTTGTTTTGTTTTAGTATTCCTAACTTCAGCATCATAAATTCTTGATACCATTTCTTTTAATTTTTGAGGCTCAAACACAATAGTATTTGTTAAATTGTTAATGCTTTCATTGGTATTATTCATCAAAATATCCTCCTGTTAGATTTGTATAAGCCCTTTCTATTTCAGACTTAATATTATCAATTTCAAATTTATTTCGTGCCGTATCTGCAAAATCTATCATTCTTGTAAATTCCTTCCTAACCAGTGACAAGTCATATGATTTTTCATCTGGAGAACAAAATCTAACTCTACTTAAAGGTCTTGGCAACGTAATAAAGTCAAAGATTTCAGCATATTCTTTCCCTTCAAATTTTCTTAAAACCCTTCCTCTTCTTTGAATATATTCTTTTGGATTTGTACTACTAGCCAATATAAATGCAGTTTTTATTGCAGGAATATTAACACCCTCATCCAAACATTTAATAGCTGTTATTACTTGCAATTCTCTGCCAGTAGCAAACATTCTTTTTATTTCTATTCTCTCTTCTTTACTTTCTGATGAAGTAAATTTTCTTACCTTCATCCCCAAATCTCCATACAACCTATTACTTACTTCATCAATTTGACGAATATCTTGATCATCAGAAATATCTTGATTATCATATTTGGTTGCACCACAATACACTAATATATAACTATCATCTTTAAATGGTTTTATAATATCTAATAATTTATCAACCTTTGATTTGCACCCGGCAACAATCCTAGCCCTTTTAATTAATAATAACTCTAAGTTTTTATTTTTTTCAAGATTTTCTTTTGTTATTCCACCCATTTTTATGATCTTTTTTGTTATTTCATTGTAATCTTCAAGCTCCTCAGGAGATAAATATACAATGATTGGATGATAGTAGTAACTTGTTAAGAATCCTTTATTTATAGCATCCTTCAAACTAAATGAAATACACGTTTTACTAAAGTATTTTCTTAAACAAGCTGTACCTTCTTCATCTCTATGTCTTTCAATTGTGGCAGATAGAGCCAATCTATATCTTGCTTTTTTGGGTAATAATGAACTTAATTTTGTTGCACCAAAATTATGAGCCTCATCAACAATAAAGCAAAAATTCTTTTTTAACTTATTTAGAATGTTTTGAAAATCATCACTTGCAAAAGTCGCGTTTGTTGTAATTATGCAGAAATTCTTCCTCGCTCCAATATTATAAGCATTCACCGCATCGATAAAATATTGTCGCCATTTTTGACCTCTATAAGAATAAGCAACTATTGGATTAACATTAAAGTTATTTATATCTTCAACCCATTGTTCAACTAAATGTTGATATGGCGCAACTATTACAATCGCAATTTCTTCATTTAACATTTGTGACAATTTCGTAATTGATCCTAGAGCTGTATATGTTTTACCAGAACCAGTTGCCATATCATAAATTCCACAACAAGAATTTTTTATCCACGCGTCAATAGCATCTTTCTGATAATCATAAAAATCAACTTCTTCTGGGACTTTAAAAAACTTCCATTCTTCTATATTATCACAATCGTTTTCATTTGTAGAATATTCCTTATAGTCAATTGTATTTCGTTTATATCTCTTTATAAAGTCCTCTCCAATATCCTCAAACTCAATAGTTTTTATATTTGATTCATTATTATTCCAAATTAAATCAAAGGCTTTTTCTTTTGATTCAACTCTATCCTTATCATCACTCCAACTTGTATATACATCTATGGTTTCATAATTAGCTAAAAGAGCGTTCGCAGACTCATTCATTGAACCCGAAAAAGCAACTTTATTACCTTCCAAATCTTCAATTATCCCAACTTTTTCATGATACATACCAATCTTATTACCAGTATCAGTTATAGCTATTTTAACATCCAAAATACCATCAGCAATTAGATTTGCCAAAAAATTTAATCGTTCTTCTTGAAATGCATTTCTTGGTTCTTTCAACTCTCTTAACGCAGCCTTTCTAACAATTTCCCGCCTACTGTAACCATTTTTTATTGCCTCTACATCTTCATCAGACAAATATGGCGATGCTATCAATTGTATTTTGCCAGCATTTTTTACTAATCCCAATATTCCTTTTGATATTTCTATTAAAACAGATGAAGAAAAAAATCCAACAGCTCTTTTATATAACACTGCTTTTTGTAATAATGGAATATAAAACTCTTTGGCAACATTATCCAATAAAGAACGATATTCTTTTTTTATTATAACTTCTCTTAAAGACATCTTTCCTCCTCTCTATAAATTTATATCAAATTATTTATTGCATCAATTAAAGTATCTATTTCATCAATTGTATTGAAACCACTTAAACTAACCCTAACACATCCAGAATATTTTTTATCTTCTAAAAAATCATGTATATAAGGTGCACAGTGATATCCCGTTCTTACACAAATATCATATTGCGAAGACAATATTTTGCCAATCTCATCAGAGGTATAACCTTCAATATTAAAGGCAACTATACCTTTGGTTTCAATATCATCTGGGCAATAAATTATAACATTATCAAGCTCCTTCAATCTTTCTATTAAATAACTTGTTAGTTCATGTTTTTTTATTGCAAAATCGCTATTAACAATGAAATCTATACTTTTATTTAATGCGTATATAGCAACTGCATTTAGACTACCAGCTTCCATTTTTGCAGGGAGTTCTTGTGGCATGTCTAAATTTAACGAGTCAGAACCAGTTCCCCCAGTTTTAAAAACAATCAAAGGGATGTTTGTTTTATTTATAAATCCTGCAACACCAAATACACTGTATAAAGATTTATGACCTGCAAAAACGACAAAATCCACAAATCGTGCATCTACCTGATATGTTCCAAATCCTTGAGCAGAATCTAACACAGTAACCGCGCCATATTTTTTTGAGTACTTAAATATTTCATTATATGGCAACTCAAAACCGGTAACATTACTAATATGACTAATAATAACAGCTTTAGGCTTGTTAATTGCCAATTCATCATTTAATTTGTCATAATTAACACTCCAATTTTTTTTGCTAAAAGGAATAAACTTTATTTCCACATCACATTTATGTAATGTTCTTACAATTGAATTGTGTTCAAAAGGTGAGATATAAACCTTATCTCCCCTTTTTAAATCAAGACCATTAATTATAATATTTAACGATTCAGTTGCAGATGCTGTAAAAACTACTTGATTAGGATTTGCTCTGACAATGTTTGCAATCTTTTCTCTTGTAGCTGATATCATATTAAAAGTGTCTATAGCGGCACTATAACTTCCTCTTCCTGCATTAAATGAAAATTTCTTCATTCCTTCATTTACTGCATCGTATACACATTGAGGCTTTGGAAAAGTCGTCGCCGCATTGTCAAAGTAAATCATCTATTCCTCCTAATCAATAAGTTCATTTAAAATTCTTTTTATTATAGAAGCCTTCTCTTCATTACTTAATGATGATCCATACTCTTCTATCATTTCTGTCAAATTTGAATAAAGTGTTTTCCCGAGTTGACTAATCTCAATCACAGTTTTATTATCGTTAAAATCTTGTTTTGAAACTGAATTCTCATCGTAATTATATACTTTATCAATAAAACTTTCTAACACTGACATAAATTCAGCTTCTCTTTGCGAATTCCAATCTTCTATTGTACAATTACATAAAGCATAAGATAACAAATTAAGTGCGTCCTTGTTGTTATACTTAATAACTTCAAATGCCTTATAAAGAGCCTTTTCTCTGTTTTCAAATATTACATTTTTAATTTGAGGATATTGAGCTTTCCAAAGGTCATATGTTGATTTTATTGAATCCATTTCAGAGCCAAATGAATTAATAACCTTAACTATAATCTCTTGTGTATATTTTTCCAATTTCTTATCATATTCTTCTAATAATGTTTTTATATTTTTAGATACATCTTTAATTGGTGAAGACAATAATTTAGGCAATTTTACTAAAAGAGATTCGTGAATATTTAAGTTATGTTTTAAAAATTCATCTTTAAACTTTATTGCAGTTGTTGACAAACTTAAAATATTTTCAGCTTTACCTGTTTTAATAATAATTGGAGGCAGGTTTTGAACATAATTTTTTATTGCACTGACCAAATTCAAAACATTATCAGAGAAACTGTCTGATGCTTTACAATTAAATAAAGACATCAACTCATTAATCATAAGTATTTTATCGTGATTAATTTCTTCAAATGAAATATTATATTGCTCTGGATAAGCCAATGCTTTACATAGATTTAATGCATTCATTGGAATCTCAAGATCTCGGTTATATAAAATAATTGTTTTTATTATATCGTTGTTTATTACTAAAAGATCAGAAATCGCTTTTGCAACAAACAAAGGTATTACCCCATCTCTCATACCGTAAGGAGCAGATTTTAACATTTCTACTAAATCATATAATTCCAGCTTATTCTTATTATTGATTAAAAAACATTCTTTAATTTTATCAACAATCTCATAATTTTTATCAATTGATGTTTTAAAACTATCATAGATTGTGCCTTCGGCTGAGGTAGAAGAATACTCCCCTTCATTTTTATTTAAGATTAATTCAATTACATTTACTCTAGCTTTATTTGTTACTGAAGATATTTCATTTTTATTAACTTGTTCATTGTTTATGATTACTGTTTTTTCGTATAACGAATTTAATGCTTGATAAATATAGCCAGACAAAGATTTATTGTCAGGAATATTTAAAGCAAGGAGTTTTGCTTTGGAGGTAAGATCTCTTAAAAAAGAATTTATTTCTATAATCTCATCATCCACATATTTTGGTAATGTATTTTTTGCATCTTCAGAAAGTGCCCCAGAATCAATTAATAAATTTTTAGCTGCAAATAATCTCCTTATTTTCTTAATTGCAAATGCAGGGATCATCTTATCTATAAATCTAATAATTACATTTTTATATCCGAGATTCTCAAGTATTTCTTTTGTTCTTTTTTGAGTAATTCCTATATCATTTACTAAATTTATTATAAGACCATCACAAAATTCTTGATCAAAATATACATCCAATGAATTTAAATTTTCCAATACAGAAGCTTCAATATATTCAGACCTAAAATATCTAACCATTTTATGTTCGTAATTATATTGATTTGAAACAAAATATTTTTCTTCATTAAATTCATTTAGTAATTTGCTTACAGATTCAAATCCATATTTACTATTGAAAGTATCATCCAAAAGGGTTAAAAACTGATTGTCAGTTATTACTGAAAAATCAACACTATCATCATTGATATTTCTTTTTAATACATTTGCGTTAATTAAAGATGTAATTATTTTCTTAACTTCACCTTCTGATTTATTAAGAGCTAGTGAAATGTTTTCATCACTACAAACGTACCTTACATTGTCATTAATAATTTTAGAAATTGCTATACATTTAATAACATCCCTTTCTTGACTTTTTATAATTGTTTTATTTAAACCATCAACTTTATAGCACAACATTCTATATTCAGTATTATCTTTTATTAATGGCTCAAAATAATCATATATTGCTGGAACATTTAATAACCCTGTATTGTTGTTCGCTATAAAATAATTAAAACTATTTATATCTGTATCAGACATGAAAGTAAATAAAGTTCTTTCGTTTTGAGCAACTTTCTCAGATACTTGAATCAATGCATATAAAGCAAATGGATTAAATGGATAACCATTATTAAATATATACTCCAGTTGATCGGCACTAAATAAACTTGATTTCTTATATTTTTCTAAATAGTTATTTTTTTCTAATTCTTTTGATACTAGCTCTTGATATCCCTTACTCTTTTCAATAGCAGCACAAATTATTTGATAGTTTTCTTCCATAGATCTATCAAATCTTATTTGTTTAAATCTTCCTGCTATCTTTTCGAAGCTATCTAAATGAGATCCATCAACACTATAAAGAGTTACTTCCTTGTGCGTAATACAACAAACATGCATCTGAGAATCTTTTTCAGATGTCTCACACTTTTCCGCAAAAGATTGTATTTTATTTAATTTTGAAACGAAATCTTGATCTTGGTTTTCTAACAACACACCAAATTCATCATATATAACGAAGATTCCTGAAAATCCATATTCCTTAATTTTCTTTGAAACATCAGTATATGTTAAAGCAAAATCAGAACTTACCAATGTATTATATTGGTATCCATGATTAACACATTTAAATAATTTTTTAAAATTCTCAAAAGCCTCTTCATCAAACTTTAATAATCCACTCTTTAATTTGTTAAAATCAATATCCAAAGAAGTTTTGCATTCCTTAAAGATGTCAAAAGATGCACTATTTTGCTTCTCCCATTCATTCACAATTTCAATTGCTTCTGAATAAGCTGAACTTGGAATAATGTTTTCAATTCCATGATCCACTAAAGCATTTCTTAACGATAACAAAAAATTATGATTTAAATTATCAGAATTATTATTGCTTATAATTACCGGTAAAAGGGATATTTTATTTTTTTCCAAATATTCGATTTTCTTTGCTAGATCTTTGTTAATTTTTGATATCTTATTTATTACTTTTTTTAATAATTCCTTATTTTCTCGCTTCGATAATAAATATGTAATCATCAACATCAAATAAGATTTACCCTTACCATATGGGCCAGCTAAAAAAGTTGATTTCTTACCATTGTCGATAACAGAATCCATGTAATAAGATATAACATCACACAAATCAGTAGTTGGAACATACTGCAATATCTTATCTTCATTGTATAGATCATACTGCAAATTAACAGATGACTTAAACTTTTTGTTAACACTCATAACTGAGTCATACATAAGTTACTCCTCCTAAAAATACAATCCAAACAATTCCTCTAACGACAACATTTTATTAATATGGATAGTATTTAATCCTGCTGTTTTGATAATTTTTAAAATGCCAGCATTTTGCATTTCTTCAAGATACAACAACAACATAGGTTTTGTTATATTAAAAATCTTCATCGGATTATCCTCTTTATTACAAAAGTCATCCAAATTAAAATCCTCTGCTCTATTCATACATTCTATCATAACATAATAAACTACTAAATAATGCAAAGCAGAATGAGAAGGTTGATTTTTATAATATCTTTTTTTATCATCAATTTTAATTAAGTTTAATTTTCCTAACGGACAATTCATATTATTCTCTGGATTAGATATATCATTTGTTGCGTATGATCTAATAGCAATACTAACATCAGAGTCTAACGATGATTCTGCACCAATGTCATATCCATTAACTTTGAAATATTCAGTTAAAAAATTTACTAGCAATTCTTTATCAAATTTAGAATAGTTGCCATTAAATATTCTATTAATTACAGGAGCATCTTTATCTTCCAGCGAATCTTTCATTCCCATTGTTAATTTTGCATGAATCATAAACCATGAAAAATTACTTTCTAAAAACTTATCATATTCGTACAATAAATTTCCAAATTTAGTTAATTCTGCAACTTGCCCGAAATCTGAAATTCCTGTAGCTTTCAACCAATATTTTAATGATTTGCACATATTTGAGCCCAACCCTAACATCCTAGGTCCATTATCTTTTCTAAAGCACTCATTATCTTCTACAATTGTATTAAGCCCCTTCTCTAACCAACCTTCACGTATCGAAAAGGTCTCATGCCTTTTTAATCTTAAGTCTTTCATATCTAAGACTCCTTTTTTATTTTCAACACCTTGTTCATATAACAACCATTACTAAAGTGTTTAACACACTCTAAACAACCTACACATTTATTTTCATCAATAGTATAAGATATTGTGTTATTTGAAACATTTCCTTTTTCTTTATTAAATACTTTTATTGCACCAAATCTACAAACGGCTTCACAATAAGTACAACCAATACAGGTTTGGTACTTATTGACTTGATTTTTAATGTACATTTCTGCTGTCTTTTTATTAGCAAAAATGCTAGATTCTCCAACAATAGCAACTTTTAATTCATTAGAACCAAAAATCCCACTAATTCGCAACAATGGCATATTTGTTTTTCGGTCTAATACATAAACTTCATTTAAAGCCTTCCTTCCAATATCAAAGTTTAATTTTCCAAAAGGTTTGAAGAATTTATATATTTCACTATCTAGAGGTTTTGTTAAGGCAAAGTTATATGCATTTTCTTCTAATGCACAAGGCTTAAATGAAACAAGTGATTTTTTACTTATTTCTAAACCATTACCACCTTGTCTTTTTTTCCACTCCCCATCCTCAATATAAACCTTCCAATCAGGTTTACCTACTTTTTGTGCATATCTGTAAAGAATATCTCTAAACAAATTATACTTATCATTCATATATATTGCTGACAAAAACTCTGACCACGCTGAGTTGTTTGGACAACACCAACAACCAACTCTACTAAAACCTTGTCTATATGCGTCATTAAAATCAACATTGTTTGAAATTATATATAACCAAACATCAAAATCATTCCAATCAATAATTGGGTTAACTGCTATTTGTTTTTTTATTTTTGAATCATTTGATTCTCTTTCATACTTACTTCTAGCCAATGACTCATTTCTTCTAATGCCTTGAAAGGTTAAAATGCTTTTTGCATCTTTAAAAGTTGAATCTATCTTTTTAGTAATTGCTCCTGTTTTAAAAACTGTGCAACACCATCTTAACATCCTTGATGGAGGACCTATCACTTCACACAAGTTGTTGAAATCTTGATCTTTATTCTTTGCTGTTAGCATTGGAATTAAAGGATGTTTTTCCTTAAATCTTTTTATATAAATTTCTGATGTCGGATATTCTAATGTTGTATCTCCATAAATATGTATAACATTTTTGCCTAAAGCATTAATAACTAAATCGCTAACAACAGTACTATCCTTTCCACCACTGAAGCTCACAAACATCCCATCTTCTTGTTTCCCTTCTGCGCTTTTTCTAATGTAATTGATAGCCTCATGAGTAATTGAGTTTAATCTCCTTGAATTAATCTTGATAAAGTTAATTACCCCTTGAGTATTAAAATAGTTTTCTACAAAATTTTGATTTTTGATAGAATGTTTATTTAATTCGTTTATTATATCGTCAACATTAGACTCTTTAATAATTTTAGCATAAGACAAGTGTAATTTTTCCCCATCTACAATATAACAACTCCCACCAACATTCCAAATCGAAGAATTTGCAAACTTAAATGGCTCTTTCAATATGACTTCTAATAATAATCTTTCTTCAGGAAATACCGGTCTTAAATCAGTTCCTATGTAACTACACTTATTTCCACACTGTGTACAATGTGCATAATAAGAAGGAGCTCCGCATTTTGAACACCAAAAAATTTGAGATGATAATATCTCAGTTCTCTCATTACAAATTGGGCAACTGCTTGTTTCACATTCTAAATCATTACATTTTTTACAAACATATTTAATCACAAACAATTACCTCCTTCATTTTATATATAATAGAACTCTATACATACAGATCCATTATACCATATAATTTTTAAATTTTATACAAAAAACGAAAATAAATTATATTTATTTTTAGAAAATACTTGCAGTTAGGGTTTGAAAGAGTTAAAACACACACCAGCTATTTGCATGAGATGTTTATGGATAACAAAGTTTTAGCAGAAATGATTAGAGAAAAATATTATGAAGAGGAAATGACAGCTGAATACAAGCTGCAACTTAACAAAGTTGTAGAAATGAAAAATAAATTTCTAAAAGACTTTTCAAAAGACAAACAGAAAGAATATCTATATTTATACATAGAAAAAGGCCAACTCCACGCTATCGAAGTTGACCAAATTATTTAATCTGTAATTAAAATATAAAATCAATAAATATAATTACTTGTTTAACCTATTTTTAATCCATATTTGTCAACATTTAAATAATCCCTATATTGTCTTTATAAAACAATCACTAAATTATCCCGCATATTAACTCAAAAACAAAAATCTTAATACAATGAATTTTTTAACTATTTTATACTTATCTATGAAAAAATGTAGATTTTATAAAATATTAAGTGTGAAAAAATGTAAATTTGATTGATTTTATTATTTTTATATGCTATCATACATTTATCATAAGGAGATGTTATGGAAAGAAAAATTTATCAAGATTTAATTAATTGGAAGAATTCTGAAGATAGAAAACCATTGGTTTTGCAAGGTGCTAGACAAGTTGGAAAAACATATATAGTAAATTTATTCGGTGCAGAAAACTATGCCAATGTTGTTTATTGCAACTTTGAAAAGGAACAAGGATTAAAAGACTTTTTTACAGACTTAGTTCCTCAAAACATATTAAAAAAATTAGGCAACTATAAAAGAAAAGAAATAATACCCTCTCACACTTTAATTATTTTTGACGAAATTCAAGCATGTCCTGAAGCTCTTACTTCTCTTAAATATTTTTGTGAAGAAGCCAACGAATATCACCTTATTGCTATGGGTTCACTACTTGGAGTTTCTGTCCATAGACAAAAATTCTCATTCCCCGTTGGCAAAGTTGAATTTTTAAATATGTATCCTATGGACTTTGAAGAATTCTTAATGGCCAGTGACAACAAATTCCTTATCGAAGAAATTAAAGAATGTTTTGAATCTAATAAGCCTTTAGAACAACCTTTCCACCAACAAGCTATTGAACTATATAAAAATTACTTATATGTTGGTGGAATGCCTGAGGTTGTTGAAGAATATTTAAAAAATAAAAATTATGACTTAGTTAAAATAAAACAGCAATCAATCTTAGACTCATATTTTAATGATATGGGCAAATACAACAAAGAATCTGAAATACCAAAAACTAAATTGGTTTACAAAAACATTAGCACTCAACTTGCCAAAGAAAATAAAAAGTTTAAATATTCTTTAATTAAAAGTGGGGGTCGAGCAAACGAATTCGCAAATGCAATTGAATGGCTTTGTTTGGCTGGAGTTGCAAATCAATTATATAGACTTGAACAAATAAAACTTCCTCTAAACTCATACAAATCATTAGATGACTTTAAGTTTTATATGAATGATGTTGGCTTGTGTTCTGCCAGTCAAGATATTTTGATTGATGATATCTTATTTGACAATCCAGAATTTAATAACTTTAAAGGCGGACTTACAGAAAATTATGTCAATAATCAACTTATCATAAATAAACATAATTGTTTCTATTGGACTAGTGGAAATACTGCGGAAATAGATTTCATCACTAGACTTGGCATAAATATTATTCCTATTGAAGTTAAATCTAGCGACAATACAAGATCTAGAAGTTTAAATGAATATGTCAACAAGTATTCTCCTGAATATTCGATTCGAATTTCATCTAAAAATTTTGGATTCGAAAATAATATTAAGTCCATTCCTTTATATGCAGTGTTTTGTATTAAATAAAAACATATTTTTAGTAGACAACTTTATAAGTCTGTAAATTTACAACAACAATTTATATTTTTATGTATAATTTTAAATTAAATAAATGTTCATTTCAAATTTTCATATTTAATATAAGGCTTTGATTGTACCTACTTATGACGAAAGTGTTGGTGTTAGTCCCGCCAAAAAAAAAGAGAGAGCGTTAGCATTCTCTCTTTTTTTCTGCGTGTGCTGTATTGCAACTTATTTCAAAAATCGTCGTTTATCTCCGCGGTAGCACAACCTTTAATTAACTGCGTTTACGCTTTTGTAATTCCCTTGCATTATAAATAAATATTTGCTATAATTCAAACAATAAATATTTGTAAAAGGTATAACCATGAATTATAACGATTTAGACTTAAATTTAATAAAGGTGTTTTTAGCGGTTTATGAAAGTAAAAGCATTCTTTTAGCAAGCAAAAAATTATACATCTCTCAACCAGCAATTACAAAAAGCATTCAAAAATTAGAAAATTATCTTGGTGGCAAACTTTTTATAAGAACAGCAAAAGGCACAGTTCCAACAAAAGAAGGCGAAGAGTTTAATGCTAGTTGTTATAACGCCATGCAAATTCTAAATTCAGGTATAAATAAATTTGCCGCATTATCAAATTTAGAACAAGGCGTTCTTAACATCGGTTCAAGTTCAACGATTATTAGAAAGTTGCTTTTGCCATTTATTGAACAATTCAACAAAAAATATCCTAAAATTGTTATCACCATAACAGACACTAATAGCGAAAAGTTGACTAAATATGTAAAAACAGGCGTAATTGATTTGGCAATATTAAACTCACCAATAGACAATATGGATATATTTAAAGTAACAACTTTAACTCAAACTAACGATTGCTTTATTGCTCATCCAGATTTCCCACATAATCATTTAAGCAAAGAGCAACTGGCTAATCAAAAAATTATAGTTCAAAAAAGACCATCATCAAATCGAGATTATTTTGATAAAATGTGCAATGAAAATAAAATCAACATTCGTCCTAGTTTTGAAATTGGCAGTTTTGGACTTATCACAGATTTTGTCAGCAAAAATCTTGGCATTGCTTATACTATAAAAGAATTTATAAAAGAGGACATAAAAGCAAATCGTGTGAAAATAATTGAGACAGATTTTATTTCAAGACCAAGAGATATTGTTGCAATTACCCTTCAAACTTCGATAAATAGTTTTGTATGTAATAAATTTATTAGCGAATTAAAAAGTTATTTTGAAAACCAAAACTAACACTTTATAGATACTATCGCATAATGTATCAACAAAATCGTTTAAATATAAATCATAAGTTAAATATGTATTCACGACTTTATACGCTGCTTAATAAAGTATAATAAAAAGTTTTAAGGAGCAGTTCAAATTTAAATGTAATAAACATCAACACCCTAATGTTAAGATTATGGAACATTGCCAAATATCAAATTTCTAATGATGTAGGTTTTGATACCGTCCCTACCACTGAATATTATAAAGAAAATTATGCTTAAAATAAAAAACGGCAAGATATTTTTAATTATTGTCTTGCTGATTTTATTATTATTTTATCTTAAAATAATCAAAATTGATAAAAATTTTTTGCTTGATTTATTTTATATCATATTATATACTACAATTCATCAAAAATAAAGGAAGTGATGAATAATGAAAAAAAGTTTATTTTTTAGTATTTTAATTGCTTTAATTACTCTTATTGCTGTCGTTTTTGCAAATCAAGATTTCACTCTTGAAGCAGAAAGTTATAAATCATTTTACAGCACTTCAAATGCCCCAATCTTTTATGGTGCGACAGAAATTACTATTGATAAAAATGTGACGGACGAGTTCAATATTAAAGATAGTCGTTTCAGAATATTTGCGAAAGATTTTGAAGATGGTGATTTAACTTTCAAAATTATTTGCGAATTTAACAATGTTGAAGCAACAAAACCTGGCGATTATGAAGTTAAATATAGCGTTACGGACTCACATAAAAACAAGACTGAAATAACTGTTCCAGTTCATGTTTTAGACAAAACTGATAGTGAGTGCAGAGTTGTTAGAACGCTTTACACAATACCTTCATTACAGAATTTAAAAGATATTGGAACTGAGCGTTGCAACACTGGTGATAGACAAATCTTGGGAGTTTTCTTACCAGAAAATGCAAGTGCAGAAATTAAAATTTTACAATCTGAAAAAGATTTAGAAATAACATTTTTTACAAACACCAGAGCGCAAAATAGTTTTAATTATGTGAAATTAAACAACTCAGACTATCAAACTATTAAAAATGTTGTAAAAAATGTTGGATATGCAAGTGTTCCGCTTATAACTTCTCCAAGGCTTGACGAAAAAGATGTAATCGACAGAGTATACAAAATTGAAATTAAGTTTGATGATTCAGCAAAACCACTTGATTATTATCACTACAAAGATGATGAAGAAGAATTTAAAAACAACTGGAAATTAAGCGAAAATGCTTTCGGCATTGTTGACGGCGAAGCAATAATGTGCGTTGTGCCTTTCGGTGATGTGGACAAACTCAGTGGCTACACTGCCCCAGGCTACAATAACCCATTTGAAAGTTTAGATAAATTCTTTGAATATTACCTTGAAGTTGTCAATCGTATGGACAAAATGATTGGACTCGAATTTGACGCAAAAACTTACTTAGACCAAAATTATAGAACAAAATATACCGCAGTTGCAGATTCCGCCGTTTCTGCTGGTGCGTATTACGCTGGCGGCTTCATTGCAGTTTGTCAGTCGACCATTGCTCCGATATTTCAATACGGCTGGGGAACACTTCACGAAATCGCTCATGGTTATCAAGGGAATTTGGGGAAAGGTGCCAATTCAAAAGGCAGTTTATATTTGAATGAATCTGGCAACAACATTTTGGCTCATTATATCCAAATGGACAAAAGTCTATATTTGAAATCTGATAACTATCTCGGCGACATCGCAAATGCTGAACAAAGAATAAACACAACAAGGTTGCAAAAAATTGAAAATGGCGAAACAATTTTCAATAACAACAACGGAACATACACAAATATTAGCGAAAAAATGTATTGCATAATCAACTTGTTAGATAATTTTGAAGGTTATAAAACTTACGGAAAATTGTTCAGTTATTATCGCAAATTGGTTAGCGAAACTGGTATCAACGGATTTTCCATCGCCGATGTTTATGCGAAATTCTTTGCAGAAGAATACAAAGCAAACATTATTCCATATTTAAAAGCATGGAAAATTGAAATTTCTGAGCAAACTGAATTGGATATATTGAAACTTGGTTTACCATCATATTCAATAACGGCAGATGTTTTGTCTGACGAAAGTTATGAGAAAGTAAAACAAGGCGAAAACTTAAAATTAAAATATGGTTTAATAAGCGATGACACGCTTAAAAAATACGAATTAAACTCTAACTTAAAAATCAACATAGAAATCAACGATTTTAATTTAATAAAAGGTAAAAATTTAGCGCTTTTTGATAAAAATGAATTGGTGCAAGTTATTAAAATTGAAAGTGAAAAAATTGAAATAAAAGACTTAAATCTAGCATATTACGAATTAAAATTACCAGTTATATTTGGTTATGACAATAAAGTTTGTTCAATTATGACAAGCGAAGGCGACAATGAAATAACTTACACTTACAACAAATTGACTTTACAAGACTATTCAACAAACAATCACCTAACAGAAATTAAAATTTATGGTATTTACGGAACTGTCGGTTATACTTTGTCTTTTAATGACTTTTATTCGTCTGCAGAAATAACTTATGGTGGTGCCGATTTAGGAAATAGGAATAGCACTTGGCAAAACAAGCCAGATGAAATTTATATTTCCGTAACAATCAAAGATGCAAGTGGCAACGAAGTTGATAAAATTGAAATCAAAGGAAATCATTACTTTTCAGACTTCACCCCAGCAAATCCAACTTTAAGTATTCAAAAAGGTTATAAAATTAGCGTTTATACGCAACGCCCTAACCTTGTAAAGGTATTTTCAAAAACGACAGGTAATCAATTACAAGATTATATGTCAAGCGAAAACAACATTGAATATCTTGTAACAGAAAATGGATTAAAACTTTTAAATGCAGAGAATTTTGATGAAAAAACAATTTTATACAACGAACAAAAATCGCAAATAATTCAAATAATTGAAGACTATAAAAACAATGTTACAATGGAAGAAATTCAAAATAAAAGAATTAATTCTCAAAAGAAAGCAGAAGTAATAAACGCATATAATTCTCTTAGCATAGAAGACCAATCACAATACACGCAATTTATAAATCAATTAAAAATTGGCGGAATTCCAAAAATAACATTAAAAAGCGATAAAATTTCAATAAATAAAAACGAAAATTTAGATTTGTATTCGCTTATTACAATTTACGACAATGAAGACTTTATAATTGAAGCAAACGAAAACAATGTTAAAATTGAAACAAACTTAGACAACACAAAATCTGGCAAATATGTTGCCACTTACAAAGTTAAAGACAATGACAACAATATCAACGAACAAACGATTGAAATTTTAGTTTTAAATGAAAATTCAAATATTTTAGGTATATGGCTTTGGGTTATTATCGGAATTGGTGGGCTCGCAATTTTAACAGTGCTTTGCTCTATTCCAAGAATAATAAGACGCAAAAAATCTAAAAAATAGACCTTGCAAATTGCAAGGTTTATTTTAAAGATTATTTGTCAATAAATCTAATATGTATATTTTTCCTTTAAGTGTCGGAAATGCTTGCGTAAGCGAAAATTCAGCCGCGATTGTAACCATAAACAAAAACGGCAAAATAAGCGTTTCTGCAAAGCGCGATAACAACAATTATGACAATGTTAAAATACCGTTTTTCCGTGGAATAACTTATTTTCTGTTCGGAATTTATTTATTTTTCACAAATTTGTTAAATTCACGAACAAATATAAGCGAAAAAGACGAAAGCATAAAAATCTCTAAAAACATAAAAATATCTATCAATAATTTGTCGCTTGTGATATCAATTTTTTTAGGATTTGTTTTTGGTTTTCTTGGTATCGTTTTAATTCCATATTTTTCTTTAAGAGGCCTAGGTCGAAGTGGCATGAGTTATGGTCTATTGTGCTTCTTATCTGCGTTAATCAGAATCGGCGTTTTAACTGCAATACTTGCAATTTTAAAACTTGTTCCAAGTTATAGACAATTTTGCAGACATAATGCTGCCGGTAATTTAGCATACAAAGATGCAAACAAAATTTTTAACGATAATTATCATTTATCAACCAACTTTTTATCGTTCTCTATCACCTGTTTTTATGTTTTATTATTCATAACATCTTTCACCGCTTTAAATATCAATTATTTGTTGAAATTATTGCTAAATCTTGCTATAATATTTGTCGTTGTTGGAAGTTTATATGAATTTATGAAATTCTTGGAAAACAAAAGTGGAATTTTAAGTTCTATTTTTGTAAAACCATTCTCATTTTTTGTTACAAACAAACCAACAAGCACAGAAAAAAACATTGCTAGTGCAGCAATCGGAGAAGTAAAATTAATGCAAGAAAATAAAGAAAGATTGGTTGAAGAAATATCAGGCAAAGACATTCCTATGAGTGTCGTTCTTTCCGAAGTTAAAGAAAAACTTGCAAAAGCAGGAATTGAAAGCGCAGCAGAAGCCGAATGGCTAATTGCTGAATCGTTAAATAAAAAAAGAAACGACATCAAACTGCAAACAACCGTTACAAAGGAAGAATATAAAAAAATAAACTGGGCTACCGCAAAACGCGAAAAACATATACCACTAACAAAAATTTTTAATCGTGCCTGCTTTTATGGTTTAGATTTTTATGTTGATAAAAATGTTTTATCTCCAAGACCAGAAACCGAAATTATGGTTGAAGAAGTAATTAATGAAATCCAAAACAGCACGGAAAAATTAAAAGTTTTAGATTTATGCACTGGTAGCGGCTGCATTGCAATTACTATTGCTAAAAACACTAACGCCAAAGTGTATGCGGTAGACATTTCAGAAGCAGCACTGAGCGTAGCAAAAAAGAATGCAACAACCCATAACGCTAATGTCAAGTTCATAAATTCTGACTTGTTTAACAATCTCAAAAAGGAAAAATTTGACATAATTGTATCAAATCCACCTTACATTAGGTCGAAAGATATTTTAGCACTTGAAGACGAAGTTAAAAAGAATGACCCGTTAATTTCGCTTGATGGCGGCGAAGACGGTTTGTATTTCTATCGCGAAATTGCCAAGTCCGCACCAAAGTATTTGAACAAAAACGGCAAAATTTTTCTTGAAATTGGCATAAATGAAGCCAAAAGCGTTAAAAAATTGTTGCAAAATAACTTTGAAAATATTAAAATTAAAAAAGACTATTCCGGCATAGATAGAGTTGTCATTGCCGACATAAAAGGAAAAAACGATAATGCTAGATAAAACAATAACATTTAAGAAAAGATTTGACGAATTAACAGAATTAATTTCAAAACCTGAAATAATTGCTGACCAACAACAATGGAAAAAATTGGTTAAAGAGAGAAGTGGGCTTGAACAACTTGCGGAAGCCCACGACTCGCTTGAAAAACTCGTCAAAGAAAAAGACGAGATACATAAAACATTAGAAAGTGAAACAGACGCAGAAATGGTAGAACTTTTCCGTGAAGAAGAAAAATCTAACAAAGCAAAAATTGAAGAGCTTGAAGAGAAAATCAAGATTTTGCTTTTGCCAAAAGATGAAAACGACGAAAGCAATGTTATCATAGAAATTAGAGCTGGCGTTGGCGGAGAAGAATCTGCTTTGTTCGGTGCAGTGCTTTTAAAAATGTATTCACGATTTGCAGAACGCAACAGATGGAAAGTTGAAATGATTGATGTTTCTGAAACTGAAATTGGCGGAATAAAAGAATGTTCCTTCACAATCAGCGGCAAAGGTGCTTATGCAAAACTTAAATACGAAAGCGGCGTTCACCGCGTGCAACGCGTTCCTGAAACAGAATCGCAAGGCAGAGTCCACACATCAACTGCAACAGTCGCCGTTCTTCCAGAAGTTGAAGATGTTGACTTTGAAATCTTAGATAAAGATATTCGTATTGATACATACCGCAGCAGCGGTGCTGGCGGGCAACATATTAATAAAACCGATTCCGCTATTCGTATCACTCACCTTCCAACTGGCATTGTTGTTGCTTGCCAAGATGAGCGTTCACAAATAAAAAATAAAGAAAAAGCATTCAATGTTTTGCGTTCAAAACTTTATGATTTCTACAAATCACAAAAAGATAAAGAATATGCCGACAACAGAAAAAGTCAAATTGGTAACGCTGAAAGATGTGAAAGAATTAGAACATACAACTACCCACAAGGCAGAATAACAGACCATAGAATCAACTATACTGTTTACAATCTTGAAGACTTTTTAGATGGCAACATTGAAGATTTGCTTGAAAACTTGGCAATTGCTGACCAAAAAGCAAAACTTGAAGCCGCATTAAATAATGAAAACTAAACTGCAAAAATTTGCAGTTTTTTTATTATCTCATCAAAATTAGAGTTGAAATTTTATATAAAGTATGATAATATGTATTTAGAGGTGAATTATGGGTAAAAAAGTTAATAAAGGTTTTTTTAGTTATTTATTTATTTTCTTAGGAATTGCACTCGCTTTCGTCTTAGTTTGTGCTGTAATTATGCTTTGCAATCCAGGAACAAAAATCTTTGGTTTAAGTTATTACAAACTTGAAGGTTCGGTTAAAGATTTTACTTCCGCAGTCGTATACGACTCTAACGGTGAACCTGTCAAAAATGAAGACGGAACAAATAAAACAATTGAACTCAACACTGCAACAACAGATGTAAACAACTTTAAGACTATCGAAATCAATTCAAATTTGTTTGATGTTGAATTCGCTCAAAAATCAGAAGATGACGCCGCTGGCGCAAGGCAACTTCTTTCAATATTGATTGACGCTAACGCAAAAGGCTTTACAAAAGGCGAAATTACAAGATTAAAATTTTCACCAAAATATTTCCAAGACACAAAAACATTGCAATTAAATTTGGAAGTTCCACAAGGCTTTATTAACTTTAAAAGTTCAAACAAAATCACAGTTCAATTACCAAAAGATTTTGCAGGCGAATTTAACATTGTTGTAAACTCACAAGCAGGAAATGTAAAACTTGGCGGCTCAGATGGAACATCATACACACCAAATACACTTAAAGCTTCATCAGTTAATGTTACAACCACAACAGGAAATATCACAACAACAAAATATTTTAAATCAGTAAATATATCAAAAGCTAGTTCACTAAAAACAGACTCAGGCAGCATCACATTTGATAGACCACTTGTCTGCAAAGAATTAAATGTCACAACAAAAACTGGCGAAGTTAAATTAACAAACGATATCATAACTGTTACTTCAACTTTTACATTCAATGCAGAACATTCATTTTTAACTTTAAATAAAATCACTGCACCAGTCATTAACTTTGCAGCAAAAAGCGGAAAAATTTACGCTGGCGAACTCACAGGAAATGTTGAATTTTCAGACTTAACTAACAACTGCGATTTCCAAGTATCATCTATTGATGGCTTCTTAAAAATCGGAACATTAAACGAAGAAAATATTTCAACAAAAACAAATGTTGTTATCAAAAAATATGTTTCTAGCTTATGCAATATCTGCACAACGGGCGACATAAATATAACAGAAATTAAAGGCACAACAAAAATTAGAACAGAAAACGGCAATATAAACATTGCAAAAGTCAATGGCGAACTTGATATAACATCACTTTCAAGTGCAATAAATTTAGGAAAAATTGCTGACGAAAATGGCGAAGTAGTATCTGCTGGAATAAATAAAAAAGTTTTGATTAGCGGCTCAGAATATGCAAATATCACTGCATACTTCAATAATGTTGAAGATGGCTCAATAATTAACACAACAAAAGGCAAAATGGAAATTTATTTAAGCACTAGCGTTTCATGCGACATCACAGCAACCGCTAAGATCGTAAGTCTTAACGATATTCAGAGAGATGTTCCATTTTACTACACAGTAAAATCAGGAACTAACAAATTGACATTGACAGCGCCAAATGACAGCATTACAATTAAAAATATGTAAAAATAAAAATCACAGTTTCCGCTGTGATTTTTTTAACAAAAAAAGAGCAAAACTGCTCTTTTTTATTATTCTCCTTTGAATGGAAGAAGTGCCATAATACGCGCTCTTTTGATAGCTTCTGTTAATTCTCTTTGGTGTTCAGCGCATACGCCTGTTTGCCTTCTTGGCAAAATTTTGCCTTTTTCTGTTACGAATTTTCTAAGTTTATTTACATCTTTATAGTCGATGCTTTCAACTTTATCAACACAGAAAGTGCAAACTTTTTTCTTTGATTGTTTTTTAAACTTTTTGCGTTCTTCTGTTTTAACTTCGCTCATATTAATTCTCCTTTATTAGAATGGTAATGTATCATCATCAATAGGTTGAAGTTCTGCAACATCTTCTTTCTTTTCTGCTGCATCACCTGCTCTTGATGCTAAAAATTCAACTTCATCAGCTGTAATTTCAGTGATATATCTCTTTGAGCCGTCTTGTGCATCATAACTTCTTGTTTGAATTGAACCTATAACTGCACATTTGCTGCCTTTTTTAAGATATTTGCTGCAATTTTCAGCTTGTGATCTCCAAGCAACAATGTTTAAGAAATCTGTTTCTCTTTCCCCGCTTGCACCAACAAATCTTCTTGAAACTGCAAGAGTGAATCTGCAAACGGAAATTCCTGAATTAGTTGTTGTAAGTTCAGGATCTTTTGTTAAATTTCCAATTAAAATAGCTTTATTCATAAAAAACCTCTTAAATTATTTTTTTATAATCATTTGTCTAACAATATTTTCAGTGATGTTCATTGTGTTATTGATAACAGCAACAGCTTCTGGATTTGCGTTGAAGTTTACAAGAACATAAAAACCTTCATTTTTGAAATCTATTGGGTATGCAAATTTTTTCATGCCCCATTTATCAGTTCCAGCAATTTCGCCACCATTTTTTTCGATAAGTGTTTTAACTTTTTCTATAACACCTTCTCTTTGTTCTTCGGTTGCGCTTGAAGAAATGATATACAAGAGTTCATACTTGTTCATATTCTACCTCCTTTTGGACAGTCTCTTGAACTTAATCAAGGAATACTGGTTTTTTGACTAAACAAAAAACAAGGACTTTTTCAAGTCCCTGTTATATTATCACAAACAGATTAAAATTGCAAGTGATTTTAAAATATTTTATTCTTTTTCAACAATCAAACTTTCAGTTGTCAAAAGTGTTCCCGCAACGCTAGCTGCATTTTGAAGTGCCGACAATGTGACTTTTGCTGGGTCAATAATTCCAGCGTCAAACATATTTACAAATTCGTCTTTCAAAGCATCATAGCCAAAATCTGGATCATCATTTTTCAAAATCTCATTAATAACAACTCCGCCGTCAACACCACTATTTAAACAAATTTGTTTAATTGGCGCTTGCAAAGCCGTTCTAACAATCTCTGCTCCCGTTTTTTCTTCGCCACTTAAACTATCAATAAAGTTTTGCAATTTAGGTGCAATTTTTAAAAGTGCAGTTCCGCCGCCAGTTACAATGCCACCTATGGTCGCCGCTTTTGTTGCAGAAAGTGCATCTTCAATTCTCAGTTTCTTTTCTTTCATTTCAACTTCGGTTGCCGCACCAACATTGATAACTGCAACACCGCCAGAAAGTTTCGCAAGCCTTTCTTTTAGATTTTCTTTTTCATATTCAGATTTTGTATTTTCAATTTGTGTTTTTATAAGTTGAATACGCTTTTTTAACTGACTTTTATCTCCCATTCCTTCAACAATAGTCGTGTTATCTTTGTCAACTCTAACAGATTTTGCTCTTCCCAACATTTCTAACGAAACTTGTTTTAAATCTTGTCCCATTTCTTCACAAACAAAAGTCCCACCTGTAAGCACCGCAATATCTTCCAACATTTCTTTTCTGTTGTCACCAAATGAAGGTGCTTTGACCGCAACACAAGTGAATGTGCCTCTCAACTTATTCAATACCAACATAGCAAGCGCTTCGCTTTCAACTTCATCAGATATGATAAGTAATTTTTGATTTGCGCCAACAATTTTTTCTAAAAGTGGCAAAATTTCTTGAATATTGCTTATTTTTTTATCTGTAATCAATATTAAAGGATTGTCAAGTTCGGCAACCATTTTTTCCATTTCAGTGCTCATGTAAGGAGATAAATATCCCCTTTCAAATTGCATTCCTTCCACAACAGACAAGTTTGTTTCCATTGTTTTGCTTTCTTCTATCGTTATCACACCATCACTGCCAACTTTTTCCATTGCCATTGATATAAGTTTGCCAATAGACTTATCGCCAGCCGATATACTTGCAACTTGTTCAATTTCAGTTGAGGTTTCAACCTTTTTGCTGCATTTCTCTAATTCTTTTTTAATTTGTTCAACGCATTTAAAAATGCCAGAACGCAAAATAATTGGATTTGCACCAGCAGCAAAATTTTTAAGCCCTTCCTTAACAATCGCTTGTGCTAAAACTGATGCTGTTGTGGTGCCATCTCCAGCAACTTCGTTTGTTTGAACACTCACTTCTTTAATAAGTTGAGCACCCAAATTTTCAAATGGGTCCGCAAGTTCAATCTCTTTTGCAATCGTAACTCCATCATTTGTTATAAGCGGAGTTCCCATTTTCCTTTCTAACACCACATTTCGTCCCTTTGGTCCAAGTGTAATTTTAACCGTATCCGCCAAAATATTAACACCATTTTCAAGTGCTTTTCTTGCTTCTTCTCCACTTTTTATTATCTTAGACATACCCTACTCCTTTTCCACAATCGCCAAAATATCGCCTTGACGAATAATCAAAAAATCGTCTTTTTCAATTTTATATTCAATGCCAGCAAATTTTGAATACAACACGCGGTCACCAACCTTCACTTTCATCTCAACTTTTTTGCCGTCACTTTCCATGCCGTCACCAACAGCAACAACAACTGCCATGTGTGGCTTTTCAACAGCGCTTTCTGGAATAAAAATTCCACTTTGAGTCTGTTCTCTATTTTCCAATGGCTTTAAAACGACTCTATCAAAAATTGGTCTTATCTTCATATATCCTCCAAAATTATTTTATATTTATTATTTGTAATTTTTAAAAAATAAGATGCGGAAAAGCACGATTTTTCATACTTCTTGCCACCTTATCATAAATTACATTAAAAATGATAAAGTGCAGACATGAGAATTGTCAAGACACACTGCCAAAGGAGTTTTTATGGAAATTGAATTAAATAATAAAAAGCCAAAAAGGCACGGAAATAGATTTTTCTTTTTCATTTTAACTATCTTATGCGTTGTGGTTTGCGTGTTCGTTTCACAATTTTTATCTTCTGTTATCACAACTGGCGCTATTGGAATAACCAACAATTCAAACTCAACTTCCTACTCCGAATACAAACTATATGCTTTGTCGCTTGCAAGTTATGCCACGGAAAGGCAAGCAAAAGATTACGCAAGCACAGTAACAAGGCAAGGCGCAGGTGGATATGTTTGGCAGCAAGATAGTAAATTTTATGTTATCGCATCAATTTACGAAAAAAAGAACGATGCAGAATCAGTTTTAAAAAATCTTACAGAAAATGCAAATGCGGAAATTATTGAAATCAAAATCGACAAAGTTTCGCTCAGCCAAGTTAGTAGCACAAACTTGAAAAAAGAATATTTATCTATGTTGTCAAATTTAAAAGAAACATATTGCAAACTTTACGACATTTCTGTATCGCTTGACACATCAGTTTATTCTGAAACAAAATCTAGGATTGAAATTGACAATGTTAAAACGAACTTGCAAAGTCAACTTGACAAAATCTCAAATGGTTCATCATCTGCTGACGGCATTTATTATGTGATTATCAAAAGTTCAGTCCAAAAAATTATAGACAAAATTGGCGAAGTCATTGAATATACTTCCACAGATAATTTTCCATTTAGCGCAAAAATCAAAAATACTTATATTTCAATCGTAAAAGATATTTCCGACTTGGTCGACCAATTAAATGATGAAAAATAACTTATAAAATATATTAAATAATAAATAAAATTAACATGTATTTTTTATATAATTTAGGACACACTATATATGCTGAAAGATATTTTCAGTAAATATAGGAGGTGTAGAATGTTTGGCAAGACTAAACAAAGTGGAAGCACAACTCACAAGAAAGCGGGAACTACAAATTGTAGCCGTTCTAATGTAGAGGCTGCAAAGTCTGCAAAGACATCAAAATCTGCAACAAGAAAAACAACACGCAATTGTTCTTCTTCAAGAGCAGAAGCAGCAAAAACTCATGCAACCACAACAAGAAATTGCGGTTCAAGAAGTTCTAGCGGTTCTAGGTCTAACAAAAAGACATCAAACTGCTCTAACTAACAGCAATTAACCTCAAAAAAAAAGGATTAGTATCAATTAATCCTTTTTTTAATGAACAAAATTAAAACATTATACATATTATGTTAAAAACGCTTGACAGTTGAATGATTATTCAACTATAATAAGGCGTAAAATATAAAAAAGGACATAAATATGGGTAAAAAAGAATTATTGTGTGATTGTGATGTAATCCACGAAGAGTTAGTAAATAATGCAAAATCTAAACTTTTAGATGAAGACAAGTTGCTACAAATTTCAGACTTTTATAAAGCATTGTCAGATAGCACCAGAATAAAAATTATAAATTTGCTTGAAAAAAGCGAACTCTGTGTTTGCGATATTTCTGTAATATTAAACATGACAAAATCAGCAGTGTCACATCAACTTAAAAATCTTAGAGAAATGAATTTAATAAAATGCAAAAGAAAAGGCAAAGAGATTTGGTATACGCTTGCAGATGACCATGTTAAACAAGTGTTTGATATAAGTTTAGAGCACATTTTAGAGGCAGAAGATGAAAAATAAATATAAAATTGAAGGGTTAGACTGCCCCAACTGTGCAAAAACATTAGAAAATAAAATTAACGAACTTGATTGCATTAAAACAGCAAAAATCAACTTCGTGAAATCAACATTGGAAATCGAAAGCGATAACAACGAAACCGCCATTAAAGAAGTTATAAATCTTACAAAAAAAATCGAACCAGATGCAAAAATCATTGTAAATAACGATAAATATAAAATATTAAACAAGCAATTTATAATAGATATTTGTCTGCTTGCAGTCGGTATCGCGCTCGGCTTTGTGTGCATTTTTGTTAAAATGCCAAATTACATTTATTGGCCATTATTTGTTGTAAGTGCGCTTTTAATGGGCTATAAAACTTACTATAAAGCAGTCCAACTTCTTTTCAAAAAGACAATAAATGAAAATATGCTTGTAACAATTTCTGTTGTTGGCGCAGCAGTCGTTGGCGAAACAATGGACGCATTAATGGTTATCGCACTTTATTCAATAGGTAAAATTTTAGAAAGTTTGGCACTTAATAAATCAAGAAAATCAATCGAAAAATTAACAAATTTGAAGCCAGAACAAGTAACAAGGCTTATAAATGGCGAAGAAGAAGTTGTGAGCCCAAGCGACATTGAAGTTGGCGACATTATTATAGTTAAGCCTGGCGAAAGAGTTGCAATCGATGGCATTGTCATTGACGGCGAAGCAAATCTTGATATTCAAAGTTTAACGGGCGAAAGTTTGCCAAAACACACAGAAACAAATGACGAAATTCTATCAGGCTCAATCGTTTTGGACAGCGTGTTAAAAATTCAAGCAACAAGCAAATATGAAAATAGCATGGTTTATAAAATTCTTGATATGATAGAAAATGCCAGCGAAAAGAAATCAAAAACCGAAACTGTCATTTCAAAAATGACCAAATGGTATACGCTAGGCGTAATATTACTTTCTATTCTTGTTTGGGGAATTGTTTGGGCGGTTACAAAAGACATTAACACCGCAGTATATCGTGGGCTTATATTCTTGGTTGTTTCCTGCCCTTGTGCATTTGCAATATCTGTTCCACTTGCTTACTTCTCAGGTATCGGAAATGCTTCCAAAAAAGGAATTTTAATCAAAGGCTCAAACTATCTTGACGGCGCTGCTGATTTAAAAACAATAGCGTTTGATAAAACTGGAACGCTTACAACTGGCGAATTTAAAATAACTCAAATTAATTCTTTATCAGAAGAAAAAAGTGAAGATGAAATTTTGCATCTATGTGCTTTGGGCGAAAAAAATTCGCTTCACCCACTCGCACTTGCAATCGTTAAAAATTGTAACACTGAACTTAAAGATGTTGAAAATATTAAAGAAGTGCCTGGCGAAGGAGTTTACTTTGAGTATGCAAATAAAAATTATTTTGTTGGCAGAAAAACTCAAAACCTAACCGACACAACAGTGGAACTTTTTGAAAACAATGAAAAAATCGGCGAAATTAAATTTGAAGATACAATTAAGGATAGTTCTATAACCGCTTGCGAAAGCCTAAATAAAATGGGCATTCAAACCGTTATGCTTTCTGGTGACAACGAAAAAATTGTTAATTATGTCGCTTGCAAAATTGGCATTAATCAAGCATACTCAAATTTGTTGCCACAAGACAAATTTAACTGGATTGAAAATGCAAAGTCTGACAAAAAAAATAAAATTGGCTATGTAGGAGACGGACTAAACGACGCGCCATCACTTACACTTGCCGATGTCGGATTTAGCATGGGATTAAAAGGAAATGCCGCAAGTATTGAAGCATCAGACATTGTTCTCGCTAACGACAATCCTGAAAAAATAGTTGAAGCAATTAAAATTTCTCGCTACACAAAAAAAATAGTTTGGGAAAACATTGTCCTTGCCGCAGGCGTAAAATTAATTTTCCTTTCGCTTGGTGCATTTGGTATAACTGGCATGCTAAGTGCAGTTATCGCCGATGTTGGCGTAACACTTCTTGCAATTCTAAATTCTCTCCGCGCGCTAAAATACAAAGCAAAATAGCATAAAAAAAGAGCAAAAATGCTCTTTTTTTAAATTTCTTCAATAGATTTTAACAATACATTAACCATATCATTCACAAATGGATAATTTTCCATAATGCTATCAAATGGTTTTTTAACATCAAGTTTAGCAACTGATGTTCCAAAGCAAACCATGTGTCTTGCAAGTTTAGCAAAGATTTGAATTGAATAACTTGTTCCAACATTAGTTGAAATTTCCATAATATTTACATAACAACTTTTTCCATACATTTTTGCAGGTTTATGAAACAATGGTTTCATTGACGAAGTTGATGTAACTGCGTAATCTGCTGCATTTTCTTTAATGTATTCATTTACATTTTCAACAGCGTGATTATTTGCTTCCAATTTTTCAAGTTCTGCGTTTAATTCTGAAATGAATTGTGAAGAACTTTCACCATAATCAAACATACTTACGACATCAAAGCCGCCATCTTTTCTTTCAACTGCGAATCCATACAAGCATGGAACTGCTTCTGTTGACAAAATTGAAAAATCTCTATACCTTTCTGGTTTAATAATTCTCCAACCTTCTGGTTTTGTAAATTGAAATCTATTCTCTGCCATACCCTCTCCTTTTTCTGAATATATTATTTCACATATCACTTTAATTGTCAATCAAATTTAATAAATTTATCAATTTGCCAAAATAGCAACAAATCTTAAAAAATTAATTGACAATTACCTTCTCTTATGTTAAACTCACAATGCTTTGAAAATAAAGCAAAAATAATATTTTCATTCAGAAGTACCCAAGTGGTCGAAGGTCTTGCTCCGCAAGCCACTCGCAAATTATAAATTTGCTCCCGCTTTGGCTACAAATAGTCCACTGGACTATTTGCTTAACGCGTCGCGCCCCTGCTATCTTAGCAGGCTCGCCCCTAATCAACATTAGTTAAGCAAACAATCAAACATTTTCATGCAGAAGTACCCAAGTGGTCGAAGGTCTTGCTCCGCAAGCCACTCGCAAATTATAAATTTGCTCCCGCTTTGGCTACAAATAGTCCACTGGACTATTTGCTTAACGCGTCGCGCCCCTGCTATCTTAGCAGGCTCGCCCCTAATCAACATTAGTTAAGCAAACAATCAAACATTTTCATGCAGAAGTACCCAAGTGGTCGAAGGTCTTGCTCCGCAAGCCACTCGCAAATTATAAATTTGCTCCCGCTTTGGCTACAAATAGTCCACTGGACTATTTGCTTAACGCGTCGCGCCCCTGCTATCTTAGCAGGCTCGCCCCTAATTAACATTAGTTAAGCAAACAATCAAATGTTTTCATGCAGAAGTACCCAAGTGGTCGAAGGGGCTCCCCTGCTAAGGGAGTAGGTCTGTAAAAGGGCGCGAGGGTTCAAATCCCTCCTTCTGCGCCAAGAAAAAAAAGAGAGTGCGTTAGCATTCTCTCTTTTTTTTCTGCGTATGCTGTAATGCAATATATTTCAAAAATCGACGCTAATATTCGCGGTAGCACGACAAAACAAACATGAGAGTGCGTTAGCAGTCTCTCTTTTTTTCTGCGTATGTTTTTATAATTAAAAACCTTTTATTTATATATTTATTTTATAATAATTATAAAAATTTAATCTTTGACATTAAAATATAATAAGATTATATTAATAATAAGGAGATTAACTATGTGTAAAAATAAAGAAGAATTAACAAAAGTTTATGAAATAAATATGTTTAGACATTTCACTGACGAACAAAAAGCAATTTTAAAAAATTATAAATTTCCAAAATATGAGTATTATGCTCACCCAGAAAACAACGAATATTTAATTGTTGAGCCAAAAGGCAAAAAATGCGAATGTTGCGGAGAACTCAAACAAGTTCTTTTTGATTGCTCTGGAACTTATGGTTCACATCGCAATGATGATCTATATGTTTGTCCAGAATGTTTAAGCAGCGGCCTGGCAGGCGATAAATTAGACATTATAAGTGGCTCAGTTTATGATTTTTCATATCAAACTTATATCAAATATGACAAAATCACTGACCCAGAGAAAATTCGCCAAGTCGAAAAGTGCATCCCACCAATACTAACAGTCAATGATATGGAATTTAGAACACATTGTAACGATTTTGCCGAATATATAGGCGAAGTATATTATCAAGATATAAAGAATCTTGGCAAACAAGGTATCAAAGATATAAAGGAAGATTTAAAACTAAATAAAAAAGGTTTTATGTTAAAATTTAGAGATTTAAAAGAGTGCAATCCAAATAACGAAGATCCTTGTTTATACTTACACTTATTTAGATGCAAACATTGCGGAAAATATTTGATACAAGTAGATCTTGATTAATCTACAACATTCTCCAAAATGCTTTATTTTCGCATCTTGACATTCTGATAAAAACAAATTACAATTTAAACATGAAAAATAAAGAAAATTTTTACATATTTTTAGATATAGACGGCGTACTTTGGGACTGGAATTGGCGCAAAAATGAATTTAAAAATGGAAATTCAAAACAAATGCTCGCTAATAAGTTTAACCCCGAAAGTATCGCCGCTATTAATTTTTTAATAGAAAATTTAAGCAAAAATTTTAACTGCTTGCTTGTAATATCTTCCACCTGGCGCTATAATATGGAGCAAACAAAAAATGCATTGATCGAAAACGGACTTAAATATGATAATAAAATTTATTCAACTCCAATTTTGCCAAATCCGTATAATCGCAGCGAAGAAATTTTACAATTTCTAAATAATAAAGAAACTAAAAATTTATTAATTATTGATGATGAAAACTTTGACTTTTTTGACAATTTTCCAAGCGAAAATATTATCAAAACAAATATAACAAATCATTCATTAAATAAAGTTGATATTATTAATTGGTCGAAGAAGTTTAATGGAGTTTTAAATCGTCAGTATTTGAAATTTAATTATAATTTTAGCGACAAAAGTTTTTAATTTACCAACACTTTAAATTCAACTTTAATAGAACCATTAGCCTCTAAATTGTTTAGCGCAAAACCATCGGCAGGATTATATCCTGCTTTTTCTATATCATCAATTTTTACACTATTTTCAACAAATGCTGTTCCCGTTGGAATTTCATCAGTAAACAATAAATCTGTGTTTGTCATTTCGCCAGCATTTGTTATTACTATCGTATATATGATTTCATCACCCGACTTCACTGCACTTGGAGTTGCCGTTTTTAAAAGTGATATTTTGTTTTGTAAAACAGTTATTTTAAGTTCGCTTGAATTAATCACAAATTTTTGCCCATCAACTTCAACCTCCAACTTCGTAAAATTGGAAATTTCATTTACATCGGTGTATTTATCTGAAACAATTTCATAGGAAATTGTAAAATCAGTGCCAGGACCTAATGTTACCGGAGCAACAAAACCTATAATTGGATCTAAATCTTCATGCAAAATACTACCTATTTTTAATGTTGATGGCACAAAACTTGCACCTTCGCTAAGAGTATCTTTTATATTAAAGTCGGACAATTCAACATCAGTATTATTTGTTATCGTTGTTACAATCGTCACTTTGCCAAGAGGTAAAACCCATGTTGGAGTGGCAACTTTTGCAATTGCAATATCAGTGTCAATGTTAGATATTTTAGATATATTACTTTGATTTGTTACTTCCACTTTTTCTCCAGTTGTTGCTGTGATATTTGATTTTAAAACTGCCGTATTCAAAACTGCCATAAAAATCTCCTATATCACTCTATTCTAAACAAATGAAAATAGTTAAAAAAAACTGGCATTTAGCCAATTTTTTTATTCGTCATCACCCGTAACAAAAGGTCCAACGCGATTTCTTGTATGCTTGTGTTTTTTTCTTGCAATTGATTGTAATTTTTTCTTTTTGATAATTTTAATCACAATTATAAGCACAACCAACAACAATATGCCACCAAAAGCGATCATAATCCACATAAACAAGTTCACTTTCCAAACATGGATTTCGCAGTCTTCTGTGATATTGTCAAGCGAGCGGTCAAATCTGATAAGTTCGCCAAAACCTTTTGTTATAACATTGTCCGCATTGACACTTTCCCCATGTTTAACAATCCTTTCCACTCGGCTGTCATCTGGCAAAACAAATGTCACAGTGTAAATATTTTGTGTGTATTTTGCAACAAAAGTGCGATTCGATGTCACTGCATCTTCGGTCGTAGCACCATTTAAAAACCAACTTGGCGCAACTTGATTATAGCCCACCTTCTCAGGAATTTCTGGCACGCTTTCAAGCGTCTTTCCATGTTCAATGTTATATGAATTGGTTATCTCGCCGTCCGCTTCAAATTTCACAAGATAAACATTAATGTCTATATCTCCATAAATCGCTATATTTTCAACAATAGGAGCATTTTGATAATTCCAAACAACTTGATTTTGCGTAAATGCTTCATTTGCTGGCAAACTTGGGAAAATTTGAACGATTGTGTTGTAATCAACAGTCATTTCGTGAACTTTTTTACATTCCAAAAGTTCTTTACCTGTTTCAGCACTTAAATTGTGATAGAAATTCACATAAAACTCAACCGTGTAACGATTAATCTTGTAAATTTCATACAAATTAAAGTTAGATTTTATAATTCTTGACGCATCAAAAGCATTTTCTCCGCTTTCATCATACGCCCAATAAGGTGCAACTTGATCATAACCCGTTTTGCTTAAAATGGTTGGAATTGTGCCAGTAAATGCTGTGTTGTATTCAACTTCAACTTCCTGAGTTGAGCCATCTTCACGAATAAATGTTATCTTCAAAATGTCAGGAATATAAATCGCATAAAGCGTTATCGCTTCATTAACCGGTTCGTTATTATATGCAGTATCGCCGTTTTGGTCGTATGCCCAATATGGAGTGTGCGTAGTATAACCAGTTTTTGTTGGAATGCTTGGCAAACTTGAAATTTTTGAGCCAGAAACAATGGTCGTTTGTTCGTCTGTTAAACCAGAAAGTTCTTTCCATACATTTTCATTGTCGTCAAAAACTTTATATGTGATTTTGATTTTTTGTCCCCAAATTGCATAAATTTTCATGCTTTTTTTGATATTTGTGAGAACAATATCTTCGGAATCTTTTGTCCTCCAACCACCAAAAACATATCCTTCACGCTCGCCAACTTCTGCCTCGGTTGGTGCAACAGCAGTGCCACCATAAGGCACTTTTCGTGGCGTGCCAATAAGTTCAGAATATGTGTCTGTTTCCGCATCATAATATTTGTAAAATTCAATGGTGTATTCAATACTTACAAACAAATATGGCTCAGTTAGACTTTCGTAGTCTGTTGGCAAAACAAGCGAATAATCTGGATTGCTTAATGTGAAAACATTTTTTGTAATCGCCGCTTGACTTGCAAATGCTACCAAAGGCTTGCCAACAAGTTCGGCATCGGTCGCCCCAATTACTCCAATCAAAATTGGACCTGCTGTTTTTAACTTTTCTTTAACAATGATTTTCTTTTCGTTTTCTAAATTAATGTTTGAACCGCTGGCAACAGCAAAATTTTCGCCAACAACAAAATCTTGATTTGAATAAATTGCATAAGTGTTTTCGCTTGTGATTTCAGCACCAAACAAGCAGGAACTTGCTTGCGATGTTACAAAATAAACATCTTGCGCTCTGCCACTCGCCCCAACATTGTTGCCAATCTTTCCGTTAGCAATTTGAACAACACCGCCATTAACATAAATGCCACCCGCCTCATACAACGCCGTGTTGCCTGTCATTGTCATGTCTGTAACATTCAATCTGCCACTTTGAACAAAAATTGCACCGCCATAATCAACAGTATTATTGTTAAATTTTGCAGAAACGATGTTTAATGTGCCGCCACTAATATCAATCGCACCGCCATAACTTCTAACCCTACTATCTTTTATGCTTTCCGAATGGCTGTTTTTAAATTCACAATTATCAATTGTTGTTGTGCCACTTCTAACTTCTAACACACCTCCATTAATATCACCAATTTCAGTTGAATCACTTATCCATTTATGAGTATAATTGGTATAACCTTTCAATCCATTATTATCAAATGAGCAATTTGTGATATTTGTTTTCCCTGTCGATAAAATTACACCACCTGCAGAGCCACCAAAATTGTTAACAAAACTACATTTATTTACAATTAATTGACCATGATTATAAATAGCAGCTGCACGACCATCAGCGGTATTTCTAATAAATGAAATTCCATCAATATTTACATTTGAAGATGCTGATAAATAAATGGCTGCTCCTTCATTTGCAGTATTATTTTGTAAAGTAATATTTCCATTTAAACTTAAAGAAGAAGTGTCAACTTTAAACATACAAGCATTAGCATTGAAATCAATAACTTCCATTCTATTTCCGTCAATAACCAATTTTGCATTATTAGTTGTTTTAAATGTTACATTTGACAATGCCTTGATATTAAACATTATAAATGGGTCGCTATTTGCTCTTGTGATGTTCGTATCGCCAACTATATTAAAAACCAATTTTTTTTGACCAAGTGTGGTATCGCCTTCAATCGTGATTGAACTTGCAACTAAAAAATCGCCCGATAGTTTGATTTCGGTTTCAGCATCATAGGGTGCAGCGTTAATCGCATCTTGAATTGAAGTGTAAGTTGTGCCATTCATTTCAATTAATGCTGCATCAGCATAAATGCTTTCAGCATTAAAGTTGAAAGCAAAAACAAGACTTAATAAAAATAAAAATGATAAAATTGTTAATGTTGTTTTTCTTAATAGTTTCATTTCAAATCTTCCTAAAGAATATATAACATATTTTGTGAAATAAAACAAAAAAAACAACATTAAATGTTGTTTTTTCTGTAATTAAACTAAAATTTTTAATTAAGCAGTAAGTGCCCAGCCTGTTGGAGCTGTGTTATTAGCTGCTTGGATAACTTCTACAAGAACTGTAACAATAACTTGTCCAATTTCTTTTGATACGCCATCAACCATTACAGTTGGGCCACCTTTTTCAACAAGTAATGATGGATCAGTTTGTGTTGAATTTCCAGCTGTCCAGTCTGCGAATCGAAGGTTACCATTTTCAAAGATTGCGTGGTCTGTGCCGTCAGCTTCTGCTGTAGCTGTCATAGCAACAAGTTTGCCAGCAGCTGCAAAATACCAGTAACCATCATCATTTTTTGCCCAGTCAGCACCTGGTTGTAATTGACCAGTTAAATCTTCTCCGAAGAGTTGTTTCATAGTGTCTGCACTAATTTCAACAGCTTCGCCTGTTACAGCTCCATCAGCATCTTTATATTTAGCTGTGTATGTAACTTTAACTCTAGCATAGAAATCAACGCTTCCTTTTGCTGCTGCAAGTGTAGGAACTGAGATTTCTACTAATTGTGATGGAACAACTGATACATTTTCTAATGGAGTTTTCTCCGTATCATTTTGTAATAATTTACCATTCATCTTATCTGACAAATCTTTGTTTTCATTAGCGTCTAATGTTTTAAGATTTGTGAATTTAAGATAAATACCTTGGTCCATTTTAACTGTACCTGATGCTTGTCTTTGTGCTTGGTACCATGCTCCAGTTACACCAAAGCCGATAGCAAATACTAATAAGAAGCAAAGAACAGCTACTAAACCAACTGCAAAACTTTTAGTTTTTTTATTCATAAAAATTTACTCCTTTTTTATTTCCTTGTTTTCTTGGAAGCTCTGGGAATGCAACTTCAAATCTTTTTCCGCCATTCTCTTGAATGACCCCCTTCACAAGTTACCTTATTATAGAATACATTTTGTCAGCAAGTCAAACAAATTAGCCCCTTTTTTCAAAAAATTTTATTTTTCTGCCTTTTTCCATACTTTTTGCTTTTGTTTTTCCTTTTTTTATATTTTTTTAATCTTTTTTACTAATGATTGAATTGCTACATCAATTATTTTGCTCCAAAAACTGGAAAATATCAAAAATTATTTGCAAAAATTTTTAGAATATGAAATAATCATAGCGTGGGGTTAGAATTACACTTAAATCGAATTATGGGGCTAGATTATGGCGATGTGCGAATTGGAATTGCGTTGTCAGACCTTTCTCGAACAATAGCCAACGGGCTAGAAACATATAAGTGTAAAAATAGCGAGCAAGACATTGCCTATATAACTAATCTTGCCAAGCAAAACGATGTGGACTTGTTTGTCATGGGGTTGCCGCTTAATATGGACGGCAGCGAAGGTGCAAGGGCTGAAAAAACTCGTGCATTTGGTGCAAAACTGGAAGAAATTTCTGGTATTCCAGTTGAATTTGTGGACGAAAGGTTAACATCAGTTGAGGCGGAAGAACTTTTGATTTCTGCTGGAGTTAGGCGAGAAAAGCGAAAAGAAGTTATAGACAAGGTTGCCGCAACCTTAATATTAGAAAGTTATTTGCAAAATAACTAAGCCAATGGAGGTTAAATATGGCAAAAGAATGTAACTGCGGACATGATCACGAACACGCACACAAAGAAGAAGTTGTTGATATTGTAGATTTATTATTAGACGAAAACAATGACGAACCAATTTCACTTTTTGACGAAAACGATAAGGAAATTAAGTTTGAACAAGTTGCTGTAATTCCAGAATCAGAAAGAATTTACGCAATTTTAAAACCTATTGACGAAATGGAAGGCGTAGCCGATGACGAAGCGATTGTATTTGTTGTTGAATACGACGAAGACGGCAATTCATACCTTGTTGTTGAAACAAACGAAGAAATTGCAATCAAAGTTTTTGATAAATATTATCAACTTTTAGACGAAGCCGAAGGCAAAGCAAAGAAAGAAGACAAATAATTAAAAAAAGCACCAGTTAAACTGGTGTTTTTTGTTGTTGAAAATAAAAAAAACCGAAGACATTTATCTTCGATTTTTTTTAAAAAGGAGTAAAAGAAATTAATTTTATTATTCTGTTACTGTTCCTGTTTCTGGAGTTTCAGTTCCTGGTGCAGGTTCTGGAGTTTCAGTTCCTGGTGCAGGTTCTGGTGCAGGTTCTACTGGTTCAACAATTTCTGCAACTGAATTTTGGTAGTTGCCGTCAATGTTGCAATTTCTGAGTTCTGGGTATTTATCTTCCCCTGCTGGCATATACCAAATGCTGCCTTCTGTCATGCTGAAACCTTTGTCTGTGAAGAAAGATTCGCCGCTTTTAATTGTTGTTGAATCTGTGTAGTAAACTGATTGACCTTCGTAGTTAATAGCACCGCCATTTTTGATAACTTTATCTTCTTTTTTTGCAAGTGATTCGTCAATGATGATGTTATAGACTTTGCCGAGTTTTGTTCCCGCAAAACTATTTACAAAGTTGTAGAAACCGGTTCTTGTGTCTGTGTAAGATTCAAAATATTTTTCGCCAACACCTGAGAAAGTTGCTGCAACGATAATTCTTTCAAATTTTCCTGGGTGGATAATATAAGTTGAAAGTCCTGCCACTTTTGAGTTGTTTGAGTTACCAACAAGGTTTGCTCTAACATAGCAATCTGCAACATATCCGCCTTTTGATTGTTTGTCGGTTAATGATACATTAACTGCGATACCACCAACATATTCGCCAGTGATTGTTCCAAGGACATAACATTCTTGAACATTACCGAACAAGTTTGCTGCGATACCACCAACATAGAATGCTGAAATATCTGCTTTTACAAATGATTGTTTAATTGTTGCATCAATTGAAAGTTGTCCAACGATACCACCAACCATATTGTTTGCTTGGTTGAGTTCCGCGATAATTTTAATTGAAGAATAACCTTCGCCAGCAAGACCAGCATGGCATTTTTCAATTAAGCCGTTTGAAAGTCCTGCAATACCGCCGATATATGTGTATACCCTAGACATATCTTTGATATTAGCAGCTTCAACTGCGCTTGAAATGATTTCTCCGCCGTTATAACCAGCGATACCACCAATCATTTTAAGAAGTGCGCCTTCTACGATTGTTTCGCCTGTTATTTCAAAGTTAGATTCAATTTTTGCTCCAATGATTTTCCCATCATTGTAACCTGCAATTCCGCCAAGGAAAATGCTGTTTGTTTTGTTTTTGTTTATTATTGAATTTGTGTTTGTTGTGCTTGCTAGAACAGTATATTGTAAAACTGTTTCCGCTGCCTCTTCACCTTCAACTTGTTTAACTTCAACTGTCTTTGTTGTTCTGATAATTCCGTGGTTGTGACCAACAACGAAACCTGCTTTGATTGCGTCTGCAATCTTAATATCAACAACTTGGCAGTTTTCAATTAAACCATAGTTAAGTCCTGCTATTGCACCGCCGCAGTTTGCCATGTCAATTTTAACATTTTCAAATTTAACATTTTTAACAATACCTGCTGTGCCAACGCTTGCAAAGAAGCCAACTGCAACATAATTCAATTCGTTTGTGTCAACATCTTTAATATTTACGATGTTCATATTTTTGATTGTGTGACCATTACCATCAAATGTTCCGCTGAATGTTGGATCATTTTCTCTATAAGCAATCGGTGTCCATGTTGCAAATAATGCGCCAAGGTCAATGTCTTCAACCAATTTATATTCTCTTGACAACCAGTATTTTTGTGCTGTCCTATTTGCATTATTCATCATTTTAGCAACATATTCTGCAAAATTTGCCTGATTTAATTCAATAACTGTTAATGAATATGCATGGTTTTCATTAACACCTTCTAAATTAACTTCTGCAAGAGTTTCATCTTCAACAATGATCCATGCTGGTGTTTCTTCTCCTGCTTTATCTGGAGTGCTGATTGACCAGTTAGCATTTTTGAATGTTTCTATCTTTTTAAGATCTGCAAGACCTTTTGCATTGCAATTTTCATAATTTGCTGTTAATTCTGTTGCACCATTTGCATAGTAGAAGTTTCCAGAAATTCTGCTTGCAATGTTTGTGTTCATTCTTGCAACTGTTGCTTTAAGAGCATCTGTTACAGGAATTGAGCTTGGAATAATGATTCCTGGTGTTGCATAAGCAACTTGACCAATAACCCCGCCCATTCTTGCTGTTGCATTATCGTAATTTACTATTGCTAAGTTGTTCATAACGATAGCGTAAACAACTTCTCTATCTTTATTTTCTGTGAATGTATTTGCGTTTGGATTGTGAATGTATGATGTTCCAATAATTCCACCAACTTGGCATTTTGCAGTGTTTGGATTGTTTGCAATGCCTGCTGCAATACTATAAACAACTGTTGCTTTGTTGTTATGAATTTCTCCACCAAGGTTATATCCAACAATACCACCTATTGAATAATATGTTGGAACACTCGCTGTGACTTGAACTGAAATTGCTCCACTAAATGTTGATAACGAAATTTTGCTATGGCTGATTATTGAACCAGAAATGTATGCTTTATTCAATCCAACAATTCCGCCGATGTTGTTTTCGTCTTGAACTTCAGTTTCTGCCCTTCCAGTTGCTGGATCGTAAGAAACAATGTAATTCAATTTTGTCAATGTTGTGCATTCTTTTGCTGTAATTTTAGCGTTTGTAACTTGAACTCTGTCAATCTTTGCGCCTTCTGAAAGACCAACAAGCGCACCAGCATAGTAATAATAACCGCTAATGTTAACATTATCCAATTTCAAACTTGTGATTTCAGCCATTTCGTTAACTGCACCAAACAATCCTGCATAGTAATTGTCTTTTGTCATTGTCAAGTTTTTAATTGTGTGTTGGTTACCAATGAATTTACCACTAAAATATTGAAGTTGAACTGATGAGCCAACTTTAACAAAATTACCAGCGATAGGTGTCCATTCGCCTGTAAGTTCAATATCATTGTGTAATTCGTAAGTGTCTGAGAACTCCCAAACAGCATTTCCTGCTGGATATTCCCTTACAGATCCGATTGCTTTAAGGTCTTCTTCTGATTTAATAATCCAACCATTGTTGTCTGAACCATCGCCAACAGCAATGTCAAATTCGTAGAAGCCCAAAGAATCTTTGTTCGTGTAAAGTTTGAGTTTTGTTGTTCCGCCTTTAACTGCTGTTAAAACACCAGTTGCAAGGTCGTAAGTTGCAACACCTTCTGTATCAAAAGCATACAAAATTTCAGTGTCGTCACTCTTTTTATTAACCACTGCTGTAAGTTTTTCAGTTTCGCCAGCATTCATATAGAATGTGTCTGCTGATGCAGAAACTTCAACGGCAGTGCCATCTCCTCTATAAACTACAAATTCGTCGTAGCCTTTTACCATGTAATAAGTTGTTAAACCTATGAAAAGGCAACCTACTAAAACTGAGAAATAAACTAATAATCTTTTCATATCTCACTCCTTCAATAAGGAGTATAAAACAAATTGGCAAATTTGTCAATATATAGAATTAATAAAAATGTAAAATTTTAGAATTTTTAATCAACTATATTTATTAGGTATCAAATTCATCATTTCGTCTAAACTATTTGAATTTAAGTAAGCATCTGGTACTTTGCCAACAATTATGCTTTCACACATCAAAACTTGCGTGTTTGTTTTGATTTTTTGATGCGCCGTTGGCAAAACTATACTAACATTTGCAGATAAATTAACATAAATTCGATGCAAAGTCTGGTTTACACCCGCCTGCGTGAACTCGCTTTGAAATTTAGTCGACATCGACCCAATAGGTTCAATGGTTATCGTCACACTCGGACCTCGCCCCGCAAAAATCGGCATACCACTAAACGAGCCAATCGGAATTTGAATTCCCTGACTGCCAATTTGGTCCAAATTTTGCTGCGCAAGCCTTGACAACCTCCGCGCAAGCAAGTTCATTTGAATTGCATTAGTAGATATCATAGTTATATTACCATCAGTATCCTTATTTATATTAATAAGATTGTCATAAACATTGCCATCGCTAACAATTTCATAAATCGCACTTCCAACAGCCTTTTGAGCCAAAGCATTTACCTTTGCCTCGCTCGTCTGTAAAATGATTGGATTAACAATAAATTCTATGTAACACAGAATTGCAATAACAATAATAAGAATAACGGAAATAACAATTCCCGTTTTTTGCCTAATTGAGAGCGCCTTTTTCTCCCTAAAACATCTCACATAAATATATATGCAAATTTTCCGTCACATTTGCAACATCAAAAAAACTCCCCCATTTCGAGAGAGTTTTTTATATGATCAGCCCATTAAATTACGCTTTTTCTTCCAATAATGAAGCAAATTTTGCCCAGTTAGTATCAGATTGATAAGCACTTAAACTACCTGCTGGAACATAAATTTTTGTAACCTTTTCAAATTGAGTTTCATTGTCCAAAACCAATGTTGGTGGAACGCTTGAATTGATTGTTAACTCAATTTGATTTGAACATTTTCTAAATGTCGCATTGCTAATAGAAGTTATTCCCGAGCCAATTATTACTGATGTCAATTTTGTACAACCTTCAAAATCACTATTTTGTAAATTTGAAGTTACATTATCTGAGATAGTAATATTTGTAATTTGAGTTTCAGCAAATACTCTACCACCCAAAGTTGTTACACTTGAAGGAATATTAATTGAAGTTAAACCGCTGCCTTCAAAAGCACCATATCCAATTTTAGTAATAGTATTAGGAATATCAATTCCTGTAATTTCAGAATTCATAAACGCTTGTGAACCAATTTCCACAACAGTTTTACCTGATGATAAAATACCTGTTGCTTGAACCATTGTTTCAAATGTAATTGTCATTGAAGTTGGTATTTGATCTTTTTTATTATAGTAATTTTCTTCACCCCAAGAATAAAACATATCTAGGCTTGTAATTTCATCATTATATCCTTCCACTTTACATGGATAAGCAACACCCCCAACAACCTTTTCAAATTCTTCTGCCCATTTTTCAGCATCATTACCATAACCTGTTATTACTATTTTAACAGATCTGCTTCTTACTGTTGGCTTTGAAGGAATTTCTAAAATACCAGTTTCTGGCAAAGTACCATAATAACCTGTAACAGCAACTCCGCCGACAACATCATAATATAATGCTTGTTCGTCGTTTGAATCCCAGTTCCAGTTTTTAGTTGAAAAAACAAAACCATTGTACTCTGTCAATCCGCCAAATAATCCAACAATATATCCAGTGACTTTTTTATTCTCATCAGCCAAAACTTGGATTTGAGAATATTTTGTCGAAGAATTTTCACTTGCTTCAAGTTCATAGAACCTTTCAGTTGTATTATCTGAATATGTTAATTCCACATATTCAACATTTTTACTATCAAATTCTAAAACTGTTTCTTCTCCATAAGGGAATTTAACTGTTTCAAGGGTTGTTTGATTGCCATTGATTGTGACATTGAGTTGTTCATCTGTCACAACTTCGGTTGTGTTAGATTTAACAATCTTACCTTCGTCAACTTTGGCAAAGTCAACTTGACTAGCAATTTTCCAACCTTCGGCTGCTGCATCTGCATCGCCTTGGAGTGTTTCAAGAGTGAGATAGA